>Ga0114898_1000195_pt1 | contig 55406 bp, 54 predicted proteins | sample Malvired_Geostar_FD_83496 | JGI IMG/M metagenome (GOLD analysis project Ga0114898, IMG submission 83496) | Marine viral communities from the Global Malaspina Expedition - Malaspina viral metaG DeepMed_Geostar | ecosystem: Environmental > Aquatic > Marine > Oceanic | place: Mediterranean Sea...
CGCGCGCGCCGGCCATCTTGCCGAGCTGGCAGACCACGGCGCCGACCGCACCCGACGCGGCGGAAACCACCAGCGTTTCGCCGGGGCGGGGCTTGCCGATCTCGAACAGGCCGAAATAGGCGGTCAGGCCCGGCATGCCCAGCACGCCCAAGGCGGTGGAGATCGGGGCGACATCCGGATCGACCTTGCGCAGCATGCCGCCCTCAACGAGGCCATATTCCTGCCAGCCGATGCGGCCCTCGACGATATCGCCCGCCTTGAAGCCGGGGTGGCGCGAATCGACGACACGGCCGACCGCGCCGCCGGTCATGACCTCGCCGATCTGCACGCTGGGGGCATAGGATTTCGCATCGCTCATGCGGCCGCGCATATAGGGGTCGAGCGAGAGATAGAGGGCTTTCACCAGCACCTGCCCGCGTTCGGGCGTCGGCACCTGGGTTTCGACCAGCTTGAAATTGTCCGGCGTCGGCGCGCCGACCGGGCGCGAGGCCAGGGTGATCTGTCGGTTCATGGTCATGATGCGGCTCTCTTGTTTGGGTTCACTCCCGAAGGGAGCGTGTCATGGCAGGCAGGCTATCGCCGGAAGCGACCGGCGGCAATCGCGCGCAGGTCAATTCTGTCTTTCCCCGGCTTTGCGATGGCTGGCCTCGTATCGTCGCGGGCTGACATGCTTACTTTTGGTTTCCTCGAACCGTCATTCCCGCACTTGTTGCGGGAATCCACGCCTCGGCCCGCTTCGGCGTCGCCAGTGTGGGCTGGACCATGGACCCCCGCAATAAATGCGGGGGTGACGGATGGAGTGGGATGTCTTTCCGGTGCGCATGCCATCGCGTATAACGCCGGTTAAACATTCAGGATGGGGAGACGCGATATGGAACGGCCATTGCTGCTGGTGGGCTGCGGGAAGATGGGCGGCGCCATGCTGGAAGGCTGGCTGGCGCAAGGCACCGCCGATGCCGGGGTGTATGTGGTGGAGCCGTCGGGCAGCCTGCCCTACGGGCTGGATAGCAAGCCCGGCATCACGGTCGCCGCCGCCGCCGACGATCTCCCATCCGACCTGCATCCGGAAATGATCGTGCTGGCGGTGAAGCCGCAGGTGATGAGCGACGTGATCGGCGCCTATCGCCGCTTCGTGAAGCCCGGCACCTGCTTCCTGTCGATCGCGGCGGGCAAGACCATCGCCTATTTCGAGCAGCATCTGGGGGACAAGGCCGCCATCGTCCGCACCATCCCGAACACGCCGGCCGCCATCGGGCGCGGCATCACCGGCTGCACCGCCAACGGCCATGTCGGTACGGCCGAGCGCGATCTCGCCGACCGCCTGCTGCGTGCGGTGGGCGAGGTGGTCTGGGTCGCGGACGAGGCGCTGATCGATTCCATCACTGGCCTGTCGGGCAGCGGCCCGGCCTATGTGTTCCACATGGTGGAGGCGATGGCGGCTGCCGGCGAGAAGGTCGGGCTGCCGGCGGATATCGCCATGCAGCTGGCCCGCGCCACCGTCGCCGGGGCCGGCGAGCTGATGCGCCAGACCGGCGAGCAGGCGGCCATCCTGCGCCAGAACGTCACCAGCCCGAACGGTACCACCTATGCCGGCCTGCAGGTGCTGATGGACGAGAAGTCCGGCCTGACGCAGCTGATGGAAAACACCGTGGCGGCTGCCACGCAGCGCTCGCGCGAACTGTCGAACTGAGCGTCCATTTCTCCTGGACCCCCGGGTCAAGCCCGGGGGTGACACGGTTATTAAAGACCGCTTACGCCCTTACCCGGTCCAGCAGGCGGCGCATGAAGGCCTCGCCCTTGGCAACCTGGCTGAGGGCGATGAACTCGTTCGGCTTGTGCGCCTGGGCAATGTCGCCGGGGCCGCAGACGATGGTCGGGATGCCAACCTGCTGGAACAGGCCGGCCTCGGTGCCGAAGGCGACCTTGCCGGTGGAATTGGCGCCGCTGAGCGCCATCACCAGCTGGGTCAGCGGGTCGTCATCCTTCATGTCGAGGCCGGGAATCTGCGAGATTTGCTCGAAGCGCACGCCGGTCGCCGGATCGATGGCGTGCATCTCCGGCAGCAGCTTGGTCTCCACGAACGCGCGCACCTCGCCCAGCAGCTCCTCGGGGTCATCCTCCGGCAGGTGGCGGAACTCGAAATCGAAATAGCAGTCCTTCGGCACGATGTTCAGCGCCGTGCCGCCATGCATCAGGCCGGTATGGACGGTGGTGTGCGGCGGATCGAAACCGGGGTCGAACGGTCCTTCCGTCCGCTTGCGCTTCGCCATGCCGCGCAGATGCGTGACGATCTCGGCAGCGAACTCCACCGCGTTCACGCCGGTTGGCGCCAGCGAGGAATGGCATTCCAGCCCATGCACATGGCAGCGCGTGCTCTTCTTACCCTTGTGTGCAACGACGGGCTTCATCGAGGTTGGCTCGCCGACGATGCAGGCCGCCGGCTTCACCGGCTGCTTCTCCAGTATGTCGAGCAGGCGGCGCACGCCGATGCAGCCGACCTCCTCGTCATAGGAGAAGGCGAAATGGATCGGCGTCTTCAAGGGCTTGGCCAGGAATTCCGGCACGAAGGCGAGCGCGATGGCGATGAAGCTCTTCATGTCGCTGGTGCCGCGCCCGTAGAGCAGCCCGTCCTTCTCCACCACCTCGAACGGGTCGGTATGCCAGTCCTGCCCGTCGATGGGCACTACATCGGTATGGCCGGACAGGCAGATGCCGCCTTTGTCCTTCGGGCCGATGGTGGCGTAGAGATTGGCCTTCCGGCCGGTCTCGTCATGGACCAGCGTGGAGTCGATTCCGAAGCCGGTCAGGTAGTCCTGCACATAGGCGATGAGGTCGAGGTTGCTGTCGCGGCTGACGGTGGGCATGCCGATCAGCGTGCGGATCATCTCCAGGCTGATCGGCTGGATACGGTCGGCTTCGGCCATGATGTCTCTCTGATCTTATCGGATTGCGATAGGTGGATAGCGAATTTCGATGAGATCGTGCGCCGGCCCTGATGGCTTGTCAACTGGGGGGGGCAGGTCAGAGGGCGTGCAGCGGTTACGCGTACTGGCCGCTGTAGATCCGCATGACGTGCGGAATCGAGACCAGATACCGGTCGATGGCGGAGCCTGCCGGCACGCCGGCGATATTGGCAATCTGAACTGCCCATGAGGCGCAGCTTTGCCCCAGCGGCCACCGGCCCAGTATCGAGTATTTTAGGTCATTGCGTTGCCGGTCCGACGCGATCCGCGCAGCAACAGCCTTCATTCTGTCCTTGCTGATGTAATAAGTGTCGGCGCTTGGGTTTCTGCCCAATTCAGTGGCGTCGTTATAGATTTTCCCTTGGCAACTGAGCGTTTGCCAGGTCTCCAGGTTCGAATCAGCGGGAGACAGGCCGGCCAGTATGAAGCGGCCGCGCGGCCATTCGTAACGGATCGCGACATGGCCGATAGGATCCTTGAAGGATGTGCCGGTGGAAAAATAGACAATTTGGAATTGGTATGTGTCCGGTCCTTGCCTTTCGCCCCACATCCATGTCTTGAAGTAGTCGTAAGTGATGCCGGCAGCTGTTGCGCTCAGATAGGGATGCGCCGCGATCGTGGAACCGACATAGCTGAGTGCCGGCATGGCATACCCTACCAGCGCACCCAAACCATAGAAGGGCTGCGCCACCTGCCCGCCGCCCGCCATGCCCGGTCGCATTGGCACCGGCCCGGCTTTCATCTGTAGCGGCGGAGCTGTACTTGCTGCCATCGCCGCCTTGATGCCGATGGCGTCGGCCTGCGCCTCCAACGCGCGGTCGCTGACCACGGCGATGCCGCTGCCGAACGGGTTGGGCACCCGGCCCTGGCGCTGCTGCACGACATGGGCGAGTTCGTGCCCCAGCAGCTGCAGCCCCTGCCGGCTGGACGGGTCGTAGCGCCCCGGCGCGAAATGGATGGTGGAGCCCATGGTGAAGGCGACCGCGCCCAGTGCCGATGCCTCCGGCCCGACGCGCACGCGCACATCGCCCAGCGGCGCGCCGACCACGCCTTCCATATGGCCCTGGATCGCCGGCGGCAGGGGCTGGCCGCCAATACCCGCGCCAAGCCGCGCCGCCATCGCCGCCGGCACCTGAAACGCCTCGCCGCCGCCATGGCGCTGGATCACGGCGCCTGCCATTATCCCTTTGGGGAACCGGCCCTGTATCACCGAAGAGCGCATGGCCACTCTCTTTTTGAGTGCATATAAATTTACTTATACAACCAAATCTGGAATTTCCTGAAGCGGTTTCTTGCCCGTTGATCGGCCTGGCCTGCATTTCCCTGCGTTACAGGGTCGGGGTTTTTGCAGTATTGTGGCGCCATCGCTGCACTGTGGTACCGCATCCGGGGGACCGGCCATGATTCGCTGCCTGACCATCCTTGCCAGCCTGGCGCTGTTGGGCGGCTGCGCGCTGACCGACGAGATCGCAGCCAGCCTTTCCCCGAAGAAGGAGACAGTGGCGGCCCCCGAGACTCCGGTTTACTGCTATCAGACGCTGGGACAGGTCGAATGCTATCCGGCACCGCTGCCGCCGAGCCAAGCCGGCCGGCTGGTCGGCTATTATGGCAGCGCGCCACGCGCCCTGACCGGCAGCGGACCGGCAAGACCCTAGTCACCCTCCCGCCTTTCTTCATGCCTGCTTTCCTGGAATGCCGCCTTTGACCCTGCCGCCCGCTCGTTTCGCACGCCGTCCCATGGCCCGTCCCATGGCCCGTCTTGTGGCGCTGGCCTTCGCCGCCGGTCTGCTCTGGCTCCCGCCGGTACAGGCAGCCCCACAGGCTACCGAGCCGCCCGCCGGCTATGCCGCGGCGATGCGCTGGTACGAGGAGCAGGCGAGGGCCGGCAATGCCAAGGCGCAGTTCCTGCTGGGGCTGTCGCATGAGCAGGGGCTGCGCGGCGTCGACCCCGACGCCGCCGAGGCGGCGCGCTGGTACCGCAAGGCGGCGGAACAGGGACTGCCGGAGGCGCAGGCGAAGCTGGCGCTGGCGCTGCAGTTCGGGCGCGGAATCCCGGTCGATGTGGCCGAGGCGCGGCGCTGGTACGGCAAGGCCGCTGAGCAGGGGCTGGCCGAGGCGCAGTATAATCTCGCCTATCTGCTGGAGTCCGGGCTGGGCGGGCCGCGCGATACCTCACGCTCAATCTACTGGTATGAGAAGGCGGCAGAAGGCGGCGTGTCCCGGGCGCTGACGGCGCTGGGCAGCCTCTATACGCGTGGTGAGGATGGGAAACAGAATCTGCGCGAGGCCTATAAATGGCTGACGCTGGCGGCCGAATCCGGGCAGCCGGGCGTCGCCGATCTGCTGCGCCGTCTGGCAGCGGAGATGAGCGAGGATGAGCGTCAGGAGGCCGAATCGGATGCCCGGCGCTGGCTGGCGGCGCAGGGGCGCTAGGGCGGCGCTAGGGGGGGGGCGCTGAGGGGCCGCCCTTGACAGCGGCGCCATATGGACCATTGCTTATTTGTGATTTGTAACGCTAATGCAGCAAATGAGGCGGTTCGTCCGTTTCTTCGACGACGAGAATGGCGCGAAGGATTTCGATCCAGAACAGATACAGGTCGCTATTTCGATGGCGCAGCATGACAAGCGCCTGATCGGCGGCGAAAAGGGCGGCATGGCCAGGCATGGCCGCACTGAGTTTCTCGGCGCATTGCAGCAATTGTTCGCTGGGATGGGTCAGCATCGGGCGGGCGTCGGGTTCTGACGGCGACCGCCGGATGCAACCGAAATGAAGGGCAGATGCACTTCTGGACAACCTCGTGTAGTATGGATCATACAAGTTTAATCCGATGAAAATGGACCGAACCGCAAAGCCATCGCCGATGCCCCGTAAACCCCGCCGCACCGCTCAGGACCTTCTGATTGGCCGGCGCCTGCGCGACCGACGGAAATTTCTGAAGCAGAGTCTTCAGGAATTGTCGGCCCAGGTCGGCGTTTCCTACCAGCAGGTGCAGAAGTACGAGAGCGGGCAGGACCGCATTCCGGCGAGCATCCTGTTCAGCATTTCCAAGGCGCTGAACATTTCGCCGAATTATTTCTTCACCCGCACGCTCGAGGATGAGGTCCGCGAGGCCTATCCCGACATCACCAAGGAGGCGCTGTCCGAGGCGATGGCCTTCCTCTACTGGTTCCAGCGGATCGAGGACAAGCCGCTGCGCGACCAGTTGCGGGCGATGCTGGCACATCTCGGCGGCCCGTCTGGCGCCACCGGAAGCGGCCAGGGAAGCAACAAGACCACGAAATAGGGCGCCGTCCCGGCCTCCCCTCTCCATCCGGACCACCTGCGGTACCCGGTTTCGCGACCGCTAGACCCGGGACCGGGCGGTGAAGTGAATGCCCTGCTTGGGCCTGAGCGAGATCATCGGCTCCGACTCCACCTCCTTGCTGGTCAGCAGCCTGAGGTCGAAGCGCTGCAGCATCTGCGCCACCATGATCTGCGCCTCGAACATCGCGAAATGATTGGCGATGCACTGGCGCGGCCCGGTGCCGAACGGGAAATAGGCATGCTTCGGCCGGTCGGCGCTGGCCTCCGGCGTGAAGCGGTAGGGATCGAACTTCTCCGGCTCCGGCCAGTAGTCCGGGTTGCGGTGCATCACATAGGGGCACAGCATGATCGTCGCCCCCTTGGGAATGCGGTAGCCGCGCACCTCGTCATCGGCCAGCGCCGCGCGGCTCATCGTCCAGAACGGCGGGTAGAGGCGCATCGTCTCCTGCGCCACCATCTTCACGAATTTCAGTTCCGACAGATCCTCGTAGGTCGGCTGCCGCCCGCCCAGCACCCGGTCCACCTCCGCCTGTGCGGCCGCCATATGGTCGGGATGGCGGCACAGCAGATAGAGGCACCAGGCGATGGAGACCGCCGTGGTCTCGTGCCCGGCCAGCACCATGGTCAGGAAATCGTCGCGCAGCCGGGACAGCGACAGCGGCTCGCCGGTTACCGGGCAGGCCGATTCCAGCAGCATCTGCAGCATGTCGGGGCCGGCCGGATCGTGCGACGAGCGCCCTTCCATCCGGTCCTTGATGACCTTGTAGAGCAGCGCGTCGAAATCGGCGATCGCCTGCAGCCTTTCGGTGCGCGCCCGGTTCGGCAGGTCGTGCAGCAGCTCGAACAGCGACCAGACGCGCTTCTCGCTCTGCACCATGATGGTGGTGATGATCTCGGTGAAGCGGTCCTTGTCCTCGGCCAGGTCGCAATTCATCAGCGTGCGGGTCGCCACGTTCAGCGCCGCGGCCATCACCTTCGGCACGATGTTGATCGGCTGGCCGTCCCGCGTCTCCGCCTCCACAACATCGCCCAGCGCCGTGCCACATTCCGCCATCACATCGCAGTAATGGTCGAAGCGGTGGCGCCGGAAGGAGGGTTGCGCCAGCGTGCGCTTGGAGCGCCACAATTCGTTCTCGGTCACCAGCATGCCGTCGCCGAACATCGCCTTCAGCCGGTAGTAGAAGTCGCTCTTGCGGTAATTGCCGGCATTGGTCTGCATCACATGCTGGATGTAGTCCGGATGGTTCACCAGATAGAGCGGCTTGCCGGCGATGTCGAAGCCGACGATCTCGCCATACTCCCGTGCCATGCGCACGAAGAAGCTGGGCGGGTGCGGCTTGGAGGCGAACAGCACGCCGACGAAGGGCAGCAGCTTCGCCTTCGGCACGCGCCGGGCGGCCTTGAATTCATCCCGGCTGGTGAGGATACGCCTGGCTGCTTTGCGCGGGCGGGCCGCCGTTTCCGCGGTGACGGGGGCCGGCGCGAACTGGATGTCAGTCGCCATCGGTCGAGGCCAGCACGGTGTAGGGGGAGATGCTGTCCGACCGCTCCTTGGCATAGATGGCGGCCGCCTTCAGCAGGTCGCGCAGCACGATCTCCTTGTTGGCTTCCGCCTCCTCGGCCAGGAACAGCAGGCAGTTGGCGATGCCGCCCAGACTGTCGAGATCGGCGGCGGAATGGTTCAGAAGCTGGTCGCTGATACGCATGATCGTCTCCCTGGGTTTTGCTCGGTTTTGGCTGAAATCAGCCGATTGCGTTCCGCGATGGCGCGGCGGCCGGCTTATGCGCCGGGGCCAGCATGTCCACCGGTGTGTTGACGGGCACCACACCCGCCGGCGTGCTGATCGGCTGGCGTGCCCATCGCGCCGCTGCCCGCCGCGCCGCCGCATGGTTTTCCGCATTTGTGTCCAGATAGCCGGCGACACAATCCTCGACGCCGATCCGCAGCGGCCCGGCGGTGCGGTGGCACTCGAAGCCCAGCACATGCAGCAGCCGCTCGAACTGCACATCGGTCACGCAGGTGACCCGGCGGATGCCGTCCTCCGCGCAGAGCGCGAACAGGCGGCCCAGCAGGGCGGCGGTGATGCGTACTGTCTCGGTGCGGAAGGGGCTGTCGGGTTCGGTCGGGATGATCGCCAGCCGGCTGATCTCCCACAGGCCGGGGGCACGCATCAGGGTGCCCCCGGCGGCGGCCGTCGCCATCAGGTCGGGGAAGCAGCTGTCCAGCAGGTGCGGGCGGTCCGTTGGCAGCAGCCGGAAGCAGCCGACCAGCGTGCCGTCATCCTCCAGCGCGGCGGCATAGAGCGTGCCGGCCCCGTCGAAGCGGTCGATCTCGCGACCGCTCTCCAGCGGCAGGTTCCAGCCGCGCAGATCGTTGAAATAGCGGGCGCGGAGCCGGAACATCGCGTCCAGAAGCCCGTCCCCGAAAGCTTCGCCACCTGTCGGCCGGTTGACCAGAATCCGCACGTTCGTTCCCTTTCCCTGTTAGGGGAAAGGTGGCGGCGCGGGGCCTGTGCGGACTAGCTGGACAATTGTCTAGGGGTGGTGGTCGGGCGGTCTAAACCGGTGGTTTAGACCATGCGGTAGCCCTTGCTGCCGGTCAGTCCCGGCGGCTCCAGCAGGCCGAGATAGACCAGCTTGGCGATGGCATGGGGGGTGGAAAACACATCCAGCTTGGCGTGCGTGTTGTAGAGATGGAATTTCACCGTGTGCGGCGTGACCTTCAGGATGCCGGCGATTTCCTCGCGGGTCTTGCCGGCGGCGGCCCATTTCATCACTTCCAGCTCGCGGGCTGTCAGTTTCAGCGTCTCGATCTGGGCCGGGTCGTTGCCGATGCGCTGGCGCAGCGTCATGTGGAAATGGTTGGCGACCAGTGTGCAATCCCGCAGCAGGGCGGTATCGTCGAGCGGCCGGGCCGGGGTCTCCGGGTCGGCGACGAAGGTGACCATGCCATATTCGCCGCTGACGCCGTAGATCGGCACCGAAATGCCGCGGTCGATGCCGGCGTCGATGGCATCGTGCAGCAGCCGGCTCACCTCGGCAGCGGCCTCGGGCTCATAAGCGCGCACATCCCAGCTCAAGGGCTGGCGCGTCGCGTTGCAGGCCGCGATCACCGGGTCGATGCGGGCCAGCTGCCCGCCCTGATAATGGGCGACCCAGTCATCCGGATAATCGCAGAGGATCAGCGGTGTCTCGGCGAAACCGCCGGGCCCCGGCAGGCTGGATGGCACCAGCCTGGCACTGATGTAGAAGATACGCTCGAATCCCATGGTGCGGGCGATGGTCTGGAGATGCGTCTTGAACTCCCCCGCCTCGCTCAACCCATGCAGATCGATCAGCCGCTGCTGCAGTAAATGGTCCATGCGCCGCCCCTTCCGGCCGGCCTTGCAAGTCTTTCCTCAATGCTCGCAGAGACATGGAGGGCAGCTCGCTTTGGAGGCTTGGCGGAACGTCAGCTTTCGCATTCCGCGACGCGCCTCTTCGGCACCGGCTCATTGTTCCTTTATTTGGAACGAGTATAAGCGGCTCCGCCGGAAATGCCTAACATGCAACTGCATGATGGGTATGCTGTCAGATACCCCCTTGGGCGCTTCCGGCGGGCAGGATCAGTCGAGCGTCAGGAAGCGGCGGTAATCCTCGATCACGTCGCCGGCCGAAGCCTCGATCAGCCGGTGGCCGTGCTCCGGCCTTGCCAGCGTCGGGTCGGACCCGATGCGCCCGTCGGGATAGAGCTTGCGGTAGTCGTCGGCATCGGCGAAGGCGCGCGGTGCGCGGCCGGCCTGCTTCATGTCCTTCTTCTTGATCGCCTCGGGATAGGCGGCCTGCGTCACCGACACCTCGCTGGCGGTGGCGTGCGCGCCATCCTTGTCGCCATAAAGTTCCTTGGACAGCGCCTGCACCCCCGGCGTGTCCCACCAGTTCTTCAGCACGCAACGCACCTGCGGCCGGTTGGATCCGGGCATGGCCATGCTGTAATCGGCATAGATTTCCGCGAAGGCGGCGCCGATGGTGGCGATGTTGCCGCCATGGCCGTTCAGGAAATAGAACCGCTCGAAGCCGTTGCGCGCCAGCGAGGCGACATAATCCTTGATGACGGCAATCAGCGTCGTCGGGCGCAGCGTGACCGAGCCGGAAAAGCCGAGATGATGCTGCGCGTTGCCGATCGAGATGGTCGGGCCGACCAGCGCGCCGGTACGGTCGCCCACCGCCTTGGCGATCACCTCGGGGCAGATCGCATCGGTGCCGATCAGCCCGTTCGGGCCGTGCTGTTCGGTGGAGCCGATGGGGATGATGATGCCCTTGGAGGTGGCGAGGTAGCTATCCACCTCTTCCCAGGTGCTCAGATGCAACTGCATGCCGGTCAATCCTTCCGTGCCGTGAAGATATCGGTATGGCCGATACTCTGGCACGGGGATCTCAGCCTGTCAGCCGGCAGCGGCGCAGACCGGCAATGCAGCGTCAAAGCATGGAAACCGCGGGAGAAGCCTCAGGCCTCGCCGACCGTGTCCAGCATCGCCGCGTCGATCGCCTCGACGGCGGTCTTGCCGCCCCACAGCACGAACTGGAAGGCCGGGTAGAAGCGCTCGCACTCGGTGACCGCGACATCCACCAGATCCTCGACCTGCTCGACCGTGGCGCCGCGCGCGCCGCGCAACGGCACGGTATGGCGGAACATCGGCATCCCGTCCTCCGAACAGAGGTCGAAATGGCCGAGCCACAGCCGCTCGTTGGCCAGGGCCAGCAGGTTGCAGATTTCCGTGCGCTTGCCGGCACCCACCTTGGCGTCGAACACGCAGGAGAAATGCAGGGCGCTCATCTCGCCACGCCAGACGAAGAACAGGTGATAGTCGCACCAGCGGCCGGAAATCTCGACCGCCAGCTCATCCTCGCGTGACCGGTCGAAGGCCCACTCATTGGCCTCCACCAACTCTTCGATCAAATCGAGCGGATTGACGATGGCAGCTTCGTCAGAGGTCTCTATCTCGAGCATTGGACCTGCACCTCCTTGGCAGGAAGGGTTGCTGTGCAGGGTTGGTGTGGTTCCAATCGCGCCCAACATCTGGTGGGGCTATGGCCTTATCACCACCACGACCTGTAGCCTGCCAAATGCATATCGGCGACGCAACACAAGATTTCGTGTCACTCGCTAAATTATCGTGACGATCTGGTATGGGGGCGGGTCAGCTGGCCGGCGTCGGGCGCTTCGGACGGCGGCGGGGCGCACCTGGGGCCGTACCCGTGGCCGGGCCCGTTGCGGCAGGCTTGGCCGGTTTCGCGGCGGGCTTCGCCATCTTGGCAAGCTGGCCCTCCAGCGCCGCCAGGCGCGCGGCCAGCACCTCATTTTCCGTCCGCGCCTTTTCCGCCATCATCCGCACCACCTCGAACTCCTCGCGGGTGACGAGGTCCATCTCGTGCAGCACGCGCTCCATCTGCTGGCGGAACAGCGCTTCCATCTCGCCGCGAATACCGGCGGCGGCGCCGAGCGCGCCGCTGGCGAGCCTGGCCATATCCTCGAACAGGCGGTTCTGGGACTGCATCGTCATGCTCCTCGGGTGGTGTCCTAGGGTGGTGTCCTGGGGCGGTGTCTGGCCATTGCCGGGGCGGCTCGCTTGCCGCTCCCCTCCTTGGCAACTATAACTCGCCAAACGAAAGATCAACACCCAGAGTGCGATCTCTGGCCCGCGACAAAAGGTTTCGGAAAGGTCTGCCCCATGATCGTCGTCACCGGCGGCGCCGGCTTCATCGGTTCCAATCTCGTCGCTGCCCTGGAGGCGGCGGGCCAGCGCGATCTCGTGGTCTGTGACTGGCTGGGCCGTGACGAGAAGTGGCGCAACATCGCCAAACGCGACCTCGCCGACCTGATCGCGCCGGAAGAACTGTTCGATTTTCTGGATGCGCGCCGGGGCACCATCGAGACGATCTTCCATATGGGCGCCATCTCCGCCACCACGGAAACCGACGCCGATCTGATCGCCCGCACCAATATCGAGCTGCCGCAGCGCCTGTGGCACTGGTGTGCGGGCAACGGCGCGCGGCTGATCTATGCCTCCTCGGCCGCCACCTATGGCGACGGGTCGGCGGGATTCGAGGACAGTATGGGCGCGGCCGGCCTTGCGCGCCTGCACCCGCTGAACGCCTATGGCTGGAGCAAGCTGGCCTTCGACCGGCGGGTCGCCCGGTTTGTCGAACAGGCGGCCAAGCCGCCGCAATGGGCGGGCCTCCGCTTCTTCAACGTCTATGGCCCGAACGAGTATCACAAGGGCGGGCAGATGAGCGTGGTGCCGCAGATCTATAACCGCGTCGCGGCGGGGCAGGCGGCGCGGCTGTTCCGCTCGCACCACCCGGATTACGAGGATGGCGGCCAGCTGCGCGACTTCATCGCGGTCGAGGATTGCGTCGATGTGATGCTGTGGCTGCACGGCAACCCGACGGTTAGCGGGCTGTTCAATTGCGGCACCGGGGCGGCGCGCAGCTTCCGCGACCTCGCCGAAGCGGTGTTCCAGGCGCTGGGGCAGAGCCCGAATATCGAGTATGTCGATACGCCCGAGGCGATCCGCGCCAAATACCAGTATTTCACGCAGGCCGACATGGCGAAGCTGCGCCGGGCCGGCTATGACCGGCAGTTCACCGCGCTGGAGGCGGGGGTTTCCCGCTATGTGCTGGATTATCTCGCCGCCGAAGATCCGTACCGCTAGGCCGTATCGCTAGGCCCCACTGCCAGGAGTGTTCCCGTGTTCACCTTTCCCGCCATCGATCCGGTCGCGCTGGAGCTTGGCCCCATCGTCATCCGCTGGTACGCGCTGGCCTATATCGTCGGGCTGATCGGCGGCTGGCGCTATGCGCTGCTGCTGGCCAGGCGGGAGCCGGTGCGGTTCGAGCCGCAGCTGCTGGACGATTTCGTGGTCTGGGCGACGCTGGGCGTGGTGATTGGCGGGCGGCTTGGCTATGTGCTGTTCTACCGGCCGGACTATTACATCACCGATCCGCTGCAGATCCTGATGGTCTGGAAGGGCGGCATGGCCTTCCATGGCGGGCTGCTGGGCGTCCTCGCCGCCACCTTCCTGTTCGCGCGCAGATACAAGGTGCCGCTGCTGTCGCTGGCCGACATCGTCTGCGCCGCCGCCCCCATCGGGCTGTTCTTCGGCCGCATCGCCAATTTCATCAATGGCGAGTTGTATGGCCGCGTGACCGATGCTGCGCTGGGCATGGTGTTTCCGCATGGCGGGCCGCTGCCGCGCCATCCCAGCCAGCTCTATCAGGCCGGCCTCGAAGGGCTGGCGCTGTTCGTGCTGATGGCGGTGCTGATCTTCGGCTTCAACGCCAAGAACCGGCCGGGCCTGCTGGCGGGTGCCTTCTTCGCCGGCTATGGCGTGGCGCGCTGCATCGGCGAATTCTTCCGCGAGCCGGACGCTTTCCTGGGTTTCCTGTGGTTCGGCGCGACCATGGGGCAGCTGCTCTCCCTGCCGATGATCCTGCTCGGGCTGTATCTCGTCCGCCGGGCGCTGGCTGTCGAACCGTCCGGCGATACGCCAAAGCGGACATGAGTCCGCTGGCCAATCCCCTGGCCGACCTGCTGGCCAGGCGCATCGCCGCCAACGGGCCGATCACGGTCGCCGACTATATGGCCGAGGCGCTGGGCCATCCGGTGCATGGCTATTACCGCAGCCGCGACCCGCTGGGGGCGGCGGGCGACTTCACCACCGCGCCGGAAATCAGCCAGATGTTCGGCGAGCTGATCGGCCTGTGGGCCGCCGTGATCTGGCAGCAGATGGGCAGCCCCGACCCGGTGCGGCTGGTCGAGCTGGGGCCGGGGCGCGGCACGCTGATGGCGGATTTCCTGCGCGCCGCGCGCATGGTGCCGGGCTTCAAACAGGCGATCCGCCTGCATCTGGTGGAAACCAGCCAGCCCTTGCGCGACCGGCAGAAACAGGCGCTGGAAGCATTCGGCGTGCCGGTCGCGTGGCATGACGACGTCGCCTCGGTGCCGGACGGGCCGATGATCCTCGTCGCCAACGAATTCTTCGACGCGCTGCCGATCCGCCAGTTGCAGCGCCTGCCGGATGGCTGGCACGAAAGGCTGGTCGATCTCGATGAGGCAGGGACGGGCTTCCGCTTCGTGGTCTCGCCGGGGCGCTCCTCGGGGGCGGCGCTGCTTGACCCCGGCGTGCGGGACAATGCCCCCGCCGGCGCTATCGCGGAAATCTGCCCGGCAGGATTCGCCATAGCCGCCGCCATCGGCGCGCGGCTGAAACAGCAGGGCGGGGCGGCGCTGCTGATCGATTACGGCACGGCACGGAGTGCGCCGGGCGACAGTTTCCAGGCGCTGAAGGCGCATAAGTTCCACGATCCGCTGGCCGACCCTGGCGCGGCGGATCTGACCGCCCATGTCGATTTCCAGGCGCTGGCCCGCGCCGCCGTGGAGGCCGGTGCCGTGGCGCACGGGCCGGTCGGGCAGGGGGCTTTCCTGACGGCGCTGGGGATCGTGGCGCGCGCCGAAACCTTACGGCAATCTGGTGCGCGTGATGTCGATACGGCGCTGCGCCGCTTGATAGATGATCAGGAAATGGGCAGTCTGTTCAAACTATTGGCGTTGACCGGCCCGACCCTCGCTGGCTCCCTGCCTGGCCCGTTGCCGGGTTTCGAGGGCTGATCGGGCAACGGCGCGCCGGCTGGAATGTTGAAAGGCCGCCCGCTTGATCGTCCTGGACGAGCTGGAAATCCCCGGTATCCGCCACGCGTTTTTCACGCGGCGCGGCGGCGTTTCCGGCGGGCTGTACAGCTCGCTCAATTGCGGGCTGGGGTCGGACGACAAGCCGCAGGACGTGATTTCCAACCGCACCCGCGCCATGGCGGCGCTCGATCTGCATCTTCCGGCGCTGATCACCTGCCACCAGATTCACAGCGCCGAGGCGGTGACGGTGCACGAGGTCTGGGCGCCCGGCGACGGCCCGAAGGCGGACGCCATGGTCACCTCCGTGCCGGGCATCGCCCTTGGCGTGCTGACCGCCGACTGCGCGCCGGTGCTGCTGGTCGATCCCGACGCCAAGGTGATCGGCGCGGCGCATGCCGGCTGGAAGGGGGCGAAGGGCGGCGTGCTGGAGGCGACGGTGCGCGCGATGATCGAGCTGGGCGCCCGGCCGGACAATATCCTCGCCGCCATCGGCCCGTGCATCGGCGTGGAGTCCTACGAGGTCGGCCCGGAATTCCCCACACCCTTCCTGGAGGAGGACCGCTCCAACGCGCTGTTCTTCTCGGCCGGCAGGACGGAAGGCAAGTTCATGTTCGATCTTGGCGGCTATGTCGCGCGGCGGCTGTCGCGGCTGGCACTGGGCGAGGTGCTGCGGCTGGATCGCGATACCTGCGCCGATCCGGTGAATTTCTTCAGCTATCGCCGCGCCTGCCTGACCGGCGAAAAGGATTACGGCCGTGCGCTGGCCGCCATCGCGCTGGTGTAGAAGTCTTACGCAGCCGATTGAAGAGTCCGTCATCCTGCGGTAGTTGTTTCATCCGCTTACAAGCGGGTCGCGGCGCTGTGCCGTGACCACCAACCTTTTTCTGCAAGAAGGATCAGGCCCGTGTCCGCCATCGAAGCGCCGTATCTCATGTTCCTGGGCGATGCGCCCGACCAGCTGGCCGCCAAGACGGCCTTCGGCGTGAAATTCTGGAGCCCGGAGAAATGCCTGGGCCAGTTCCGCCTGCCGGGCTGCAAGGCCGATCTCGGCCTGCCCGACATGACCATTGAGGAGGCCGCCAAGGCCGGGGTGAAGACCATCATCGTCGGCGTCGCCAATCGCGGCGGGCTGATGGGGCAGAGCTGGATCGACCCGTTGAAGAAGGGCCTGGATCTGGGCATGGACATCGCGTCCGGCCTGCACCGCAAGGTCGCCGACGTGCCGGCGCTGAAGGAAGCCGCCGCCGCCAATGGCCGGAAGATCACCGATGTGCGCCATCCGACCCGCGATTTCGATGTCGCCAGCGGCATCAAGCGTCCGGGCAAGCGCCTGCTGACCGTCGGCACCGACTGTTCGGTGGGCAAGATGTTCACCTCTCTCGCCATCGAGGCGGAGATGAAGAAGCGCGGCCTGAAGGCCGATTTCCGCGCCACCGGCCAGACCGGCATCTTCATCGTCGGCGACGGCGTGTCGGTCGATGCGGTGATCGCCGATTTCATCTCCGGTTCGGTCGAATGGCTGGCCCCGGCGAACGATCCCGACCATTGGGATGTGATCGAGGGCCAGGGCTCGCTGTTCCACGCCTCTTATGCCGGCGTGTCGCTGGGCCTGCTGCATGGCGCGCAGGCTGACGTCATCGTCATCGGCACCGAGGCCAACCGCCCGCATATGCGCGGCTTGCCGGGCTACAAGCTGCCCAGCCTGAAGGACACCATCGAGTTGAACCTGCGCGCCGGCAGCCTGACCAACCCGGCGATCAAGGCCGGCGGCGTCACCGTCAACACCTCCATGCTGTCCGAGGCCGAGGCCAAGGACACGCTGAAGAAGATCGAGGACGAGACCGGCCTGCCGGCGACCGACCCGGTCCGTTTCGGCGTGGAGAAGCTGGTCGATCACGTCGCCAAACTGTGATGCGCCAGCTTTCCATCCAGCGGGAGAGCTTCCCGATCCGGGGCGTGTTCCGCATTTCGCGCGGGGCACGCACCGAGGCCCATGTCGTGACCGTGAAACTGTCCGAGGGCGGCGTCACCGCGCAGGGCGAATGCGTGCCCTATGCCCGCTATGACGAGACCATCGAGAGCGTCATCGCCGAGATCGAGGCGGCGCGGCCGCTGATCGAGTCCGGCATCGGCCGGGAAGAGCTGCTGACCGTCATGAAGAATGGCGCGGCGCGCAACGCGGTCGATTGCGCGCTATGGGACCTGGAGGCGAAGCAGTCCGGCAAGCGGGTCTGGGAACTGGCCGGCCTGCCGGCGCCGCAGCCGCTGGTCACCGCCTATACGATCAGCCTGGATGAGGCGGAAGCCATGGGCCGCAACGCGGCGGAGAATGCCGACCGCCCGCTGCTGAAGCTGAAGCTGACCGGCGATGGCGATCTGGAGCGGGTCGAGGCGATCCACCGCAACGCGCCGAAGGCCCGGCTGATCGTCGATGCCAATGAGGGCTGGAGCCTGGAGCAGTATCTGCGCTATGCCCCGGCGCTGGTCGATCTGGGCGTGGAGATGATCGAGCAGCCGCTGAAGGCCGCCGAGGATGCGCCGCTGGCCGGCGCCGAGCATCCGCTGCCGGTCTGCGCCGACGAGAGCTGCCACGATCTGCGCTCGCTGGAGCACATGGTCGGCAAATACGAGATGATCAACATCAAGCTCGACAAGACCGGCGGCCTGACCGAGGCGCTGCGCCTGAAGGCGGCGGCGGAGAAGGCCGGGCTGGGCGTCATGGTCGGCTGCATGATCGGCACCTCGCTGTCCATGGCGCCGGGCATCATCGCCGGCCAGGGGGCGAAGGTCGTCGATCTCGATGCCCCGCTGCTGCTGGCCGAGGACCGGCCGGGCGGCCTGACCTATGAGGGCAGCATCGTGTACCCGCCGAGCCGGGAGCTGTGGGGCTGAGCGTCTGGCGGCCTGATGCTTCGGGACACTGAGTGGGTTTTTCTCTCTACCGTCATTCCCGCACTTGTTGCGGGAATCCAGGATTCAGCCTGCTCGGCGGATATCCAGTGAGCGGAAGCCTGGACCCCGGCACGGGGGCCGGGGGTGACGGTCTGGGGAAGAATGTCCAATTCATTGTGCCATCCCCATGCGTGGAGACTCTACCGCTGGGTCAGCTTCAGTTCGATGCGGCGGTTCTGCCGGCGGCCGGAATCGGTCGCGTTCGGCGCGATCGGATAATTGTCGGCATAGCCGGCAGCAGCCAGCCGCTTGGCCGGAATGCCGGCGGCCATCAGCTGGCGCACCACCTGAATGGCGCGCGCCGCCGACAGCTCCCAGTTCGACGGGAATTGCAGGGTTGCGATGGGCACATTGTCGGTGTGCCCCTCGACCTGCAGCACCCAGTCGATATTGTCGGGAATCTGCTTCGAGATATCCAGCAGCACGCCGGCAAGCTGGGTCAGCTGCGTCTGGCCTTCCAGCCCCAGCGTGGCGGATCCCGAATCGAAGAACACTTCCGACTGGAAGATGAAGCGGTCGCCGACGATGCGGATATTCTGCCGGTCGGCCAGCACCTCGCGCAGCTTGCCGAAGAATTCCGAGCGATAGCGCGCCAGCTCTTCCACCTTGCTGGCCAGCGCCAGATTCAGCCGGCGGCCGAGATCGACGATCTGCACCTGCTGTTCTTCCGACTTGGCCTCGGAAGCGGCAAGCGCGGCGCTGATCTGGGCCAGCTGCTGGCGCAGGGCGAGCAGCTGCCGGTTTAGCAGCTCGACCTGGCGCTGGGCCTCGGTGGAGATTTCCTTTTCACTGTCGAGTTCCCCGCGCAGCGCGGACAGCCGCGTCTCGCGCTCGTCGATCTGCTTCTGCGCCAGTGCGGTGCGCTCTTCCGATGTGCTGAGCTGCGATTCCAGCTCCTTCGTGCGGTCGCGCGCCACCGTCAGATCGGCGATCAGCGCCTGGATGCGCGCTTCCTTCTCGGCGGCGCTGATCTGCGCCTGCTGGGCCAGATCGACGCTCTTCTCCTCGGCCGCCTTCAGCGCGGCGGCAAGCTCGGTCACCCGGCCTTCCAGCTGTTCGCGGGTCTTGCGCAAGGTGGCGATGTCGCGGTTCAGCCGCTCCAGGTCGCGCAGCTGCGCCTCGATGGTCTCCTTGTCGGCACGGATCGTCTTATAGGCCTCTTCCAGCCCGCTCATCGCCTGGCTGCGCTCGCGCTCGGCGCTGTCCAGGCTGGTGCGCGCGCCGGCCAGATCGGCCAGCGCCGTGGCCAGCCGGCTTTCCATCGTGTCGCGCTGGTCGGTCAGCTGGCTGATCCGCGCGGTCAGATCGTCGCGCGCCGCCACCGAGCCCTGCAGATCCGCCGACAGCTGGGCGATGTTCAGTTTCAGGTCGGCGTTGCTTTCGCGCTCCAGCGCCAGCAGGTCGGTCAGTTCGACGATCTGCCGTTCCAGCCGCTGCAGGGCCTGCTCCCGCCCGGACAACGCCTGGGTCAGGTAGAATTGCGCGACAACGAACACCATCAGCAGGAACAGGATCACCGCCAGCATCGCGCCCAGCGCGTCGACGAAGCCCGGCCAGATATCGAGATGCCGGCGCTGGCGGCGGGCCATGCTCATCGCTGGCTTTCTTCGGCAATGGCGGCGATGGTGCGGGCCAGCAGGCGGATCTCGCTGCGGATCTCCTCGATGGCCTGGTTGCGGCCGCTGGCGCTATCCTCTAGCAGGCGGGCGAGATACAGCTCCATATTGCGGATATGCGCGCGGGTCTGCTCGTCGGAACCGATGCCGCCATCGGCCAGCCGGACCAGCACAGGCTTCAGCTCCATCTGCCCTTCGGCGATCTTCTGCATCAGCGATTGCTCGACCCGCATCTGGTCGGTCAGCATGCTCAGCTTCTCGGTCAGCGCGATCAGGTTGGTATTGGCGCCGCGCCGGCTTTCCTCGCCGCGCTCGATGGTGCGTTGCAGCCGGTCCAGCGTGTCGGCGCTCTGCTCCAGCAGTGCCTGCACATAGGCCGGCACGGAGGCCTCGCCATCGCCCACCGGGCCGGCGGAGCCCAGCCGGGTGATGCTGGACAGCCAGTCCTCAAGCTCGTTGTAGAAGCGGTTCTGTGCCTGGCCCGCCTGCAGGTCGAGGAAACCCAGGATCAGCGAGCCCGACAGGCCGAACAGCGAGGAGCTGAAGGCCGTACCCATGCCGCTGAGCGGCGATTCCAGCCCGGCCTGCAATTCCTGGAACACGGTGCCGAGGTCGCCGCTGGCGAAGGACAAATTGGCGATCACCTGGCCGACCGAATCGATGGTCTGGATCAGCCCCCAGAAGGTGCCCAGAAGGCCGAGGAAGATCAGCAGCCCGACCATGTATCGCGACAGGTCGCGGGATTCGTCGAGCCGTGAGGAAACGCCGTCCAGCAGCGAGCGTAGCGTCATCGCCGACAGGCTCACGCGGCCCTGCCGTTCGGTCACCAGATTGGCGATCGGCCCCAGCAGGCGCGGCTGGCGCTGCACCGTGGTGCTGGCCCCGCCGCGCCGGTAGGATTCGATCCAGGCGGCTTCCGGCCCCAGCATCAGCACCTGCCGGAAGATATAGACGATGCCGACCAGCAGCACCGCGATGATCATGCCGTTCAGGATCGGCGCCGCCAGAAATGCAACCTGCAGCGCGGGGAACAGCAGCCCCACCGCGACCAGCACCGCAACCAGGAAAAGCGCCATGCGGGTCAGGAAGCGTTTGGGCGTACTCATCGTTTACAGCCTTTCGCGCCGCGGCGACGGCGACCAGATGCAGGAGACGGTGCAGCGCCGGGAAAGGGCAGCTAACAGCCGGAATTGGGCGGGGTCATGGCGGCGTGCTTTGCCCTGCCCGGAAGTTGATGAACGTCAGCGATCCCTTTTAGCGATCGATGATGCGGATATCGACCCGGTCGTCGGGCCCGTCCTTGCCGGTATCGCCGAGCGCGCGCACATCCATGCGGGTGCTGCGGATGCCCTGCTCGATCAGGTGCGAGCGTACGGCCAGCGCGCGCGACAGCGACAGCCGCCGGGCCTGGCTGGAGGACACGCCCTCGCCGCCGGCATAGGCCAGCAGCTGCACGCGCAGCGAGTCATTATCCTGCAGGCGCTTGGCGACGGTCTGCAACTGGGCGCGCGCCGCCTCGTCCATCTCCGCCTGGTTGAAGCCGAAGGACAGCCTTGTGACGCCTGCGGGGGCCGGCTGGCTCGGGGTGCTGTCTTTCGGCGGCAGTGCGGCGACCTTCTGCTCGGCCGGCTTCGGCTCTGCCTTTGGCTCGGCTTTCGGGGCGGCTGCGGGCGGCTTCACAGGCTCAGGCTTGGCCGAGGGCAGGGCGGCGCTGGCGGCCGGTGCCGTCGGCTTTGGCGTCTCGGCGGGTTTCGGCGCTGCCACCTGAGGGCGTTCGACCTGGGGCGCGGCCACCTTGGGGGCTGCCGGCTTCTCAGGCTGCAAGACCGTCGGCGCGCGCACCGCCGGGGCGCTGGGCGCCGTCACGCTCGGGGCTGCCCTTGAGGGGGCTGCGGTGGTTGCTGTCGGGGGTGTTATGGGGCGCATGGCGGCCGGCGGAGTCAGCTGCGGTGCCGCGGCCATGGCTGCTGGTTTGGCGGGTTGCGCGCCGCGCATCGAGGCCGGCGGCCGGAGCACGATGCGCTCCTGGCTTTCGCGCGGCGCATTCGGCATCAGCAGGATGCGGCCGTCGCTGCCGGGCGTGGTGAGACGCCCGCCGGTGCGACCATCGATCACATCCATGTTCACGGTAACGGAGCTGCCGCCATCGCCGCCGATGACGATCTGCGCCATCGCCGGCTTAACGAGGGCAGGCGTGACGAGCGACAGCGCGAAACCTGCCGCCGCCGCCATGAGTGCAGGTTTCAAAGCGTGTTTGCGTTGGTCCATGCGTCAGTGTCCCCCTCTGCCGTCGGCCCATGCATTTGTCGCCGGGCGCGCGGACAACCTGCCGCTTCCTGCAAGCGGCCCGCTGCTGGCTGCAGCGACCATATCGCATGGCACGGGGGAGGACAACTCGCTTGCCCGCCAATGGCGGCGGGAAAAGCGGTACCGGGATAGGCTGACTCAGGCCTCGCGGACGATCTTGCCGAGCGGGGCGTGCAGATCGCGGTTGGCGGCGAGGATATTGCCGCTGTCCAGCGGGTCGCCGGTGCCGGAGAGCGTGGTGACGATGCCGCCCGCCTCCTTCACGATGACGATGCCGGCGGCGATGTCCCAGGCGTTCAGCCCGGTTTCCCAATAGCCGTCATAGCGCCCGGCGGCGACATAGGCGAGGTCCAGCGCGGCGGCGCCGAAGCGGCGGATGCCCGACGACACCTTCATCACGGCGGCCATCTCGGTCAGCAGCTTCTCGTGGCCGGGCCGGCCAGCGAACGGAATGCCGGTGGCGAACAGCGCCTCGTGCATGTTCTGCCGGGCGGAAACGCGCAGGCGGCGGTCGTTCAGGAAGGCGCCCGCACCCTTCTCGGCCCAGAACAGCTCATCGCGCACCGGCTCATAGATCACGCCGGCAACGATCTCGCCGGCCTTCTCGGCACCGATGGAGATGCAGAAATGCGGAAGCCCGTGCAGGAAGTTGGTGGTGCCGTCCAGCGGATCGACGATCCAGCGGCCTTCCGGCTCCTGGCCCTCGCCGATGGCGGCGGCGGTGACGCCGCTTTCCTCCATCAGGAAGGAGAAGCGCGGCCGGGCCTTGCCCAGCTCCTGCTTCAGCACCTTCTCGGCCTTCAGATCGGCGGTGGAGACGAAGTCGGCCACGCCCTTGCGGGACACCTGGAGCTGCTCGACCTCCCCGAAATCGCGGACCAGCCCGCGCGCCGCCTTGTAGGCGGCGTTGACCATGACATTGATGAGGGGGGAACGAACGGCCATGATATCCTGAAATCTTTAAGCGGAAAGAGAAGGGTGGCGAAGGGGGATCAGCCCTTCGCGCGCTCCACATAGGTCTGGTCTTCGGTGCGCACAACGATGCGGGTGCCGCTTTCGACATGCGGCGGCACCATGACGCGCACGCCATTCTCCAGAATCGCCGGCTTGTAGGAAGAAGCGGCGGTCTGCCCCTTCACCACCGGGTCGGCCTCGACGATGGTCATGATGACGGTTTCTGGCAGCTGCACCGACAGCGCCTCTTCGTCATAGAATTCGACCACGCACTTCATGCCGTCCTGCAGGAACACGGCGGGATCGCCGACCAGCTCGCGGGCGATGGAAACCTGCTCGTAGGTCTCCATGTCCATGAAGGTCAGGATGGTGTCGTCGCCGAAGATGTACTGCATGTCCTTCTGGTCGAGCCGCACGCGTTCCACCGTGTCGGCGGAGCGGAAGCGCTCGTTCAGCTTGGTGCCGTCGCGGATGTCCTTCAGCTCGACCTGCATGTAGGCGCCGCCCTTGCCGGGCTTCACATGCTGCGTCTTCACCGCCACCCACAGGCGGTTGTTGTATTCGATGACGTAGCCGGGGCGGATGGCGTTGCCGTCGATTTTCATCGCTTGGATTCCATTAGATGTTCGGGTTGTACCCGGTAAAAGGCGCGCGGAAGCTATCAGCTTGGCCTGATAAGGGCAAGCGTGCGGGCGGGCGGCGGTGATTCGGGGGGAATTTCGGCCTGGCGCTTGGTTTTCCCGATTCGTCATTCCCGCACTTGTTGCGGGAATCCAAGCCTCGGCTTGCTTCGGCCTCGCCTGAGTAGGCTGAATCCTGGACCCCCGGTACAAGACCGGGGGTGACGATCTGAGTATAAAAGGCACCGTCACCCCACCGCTATGGCGGCTAGGCGGCTATTTCCGCGCCTTGCCGCCCTTCGCCTCTGCGACCTCGTCGAACAGGCGGTTGAAGCTGGCGACGGCGGCGGCGGGGCCGTCCTTGTGGTTCCACACCCCGCCGATCACGGCCAGGAAATCCGCCCCGGCCTCGACCAGCGGCCGGCAGTTCTCGACCGTGATGCCGCCGATGGCGACCACCGGCACTTCCATCAGATCGGCCCACCAGCGCAGCAGCTCGATATCGGCCTGGGTCTTGGCCTGCTTGGTGCTGGTCGGGAAGAAGGCGCCGAAGGCGACGTAATCGGCGCCCTGTTCGGCGGCACTCATGGCGAGATGCCGCGAATCGTGGCAGGTGACGCCGACGATGGCGTCCGGCCCGACAAGCTGGCGGGCCTCGGCATAAGGCGTGTCGTCCTGGCCGACATGCACGCCATCGCAGCCAAGCTCGGCGGCAAGCGCGGGATCGTCGTTCAGGATCAGCGCCACATCGTGATTATGGCAGATCGGGCGCAGCCGCTCGACCGCCTTGCGGATCACGGAATCGTCGGCCGGGATATCGCCGGTCTTCAGCCGGAGCTGCAGGCAGGCGACATCGCCCGCCTCCAGCGCCTGACTGAGCCGGTCGGGGAACGCCGCCAGATCGATCTCCGGCGGCGTTACGAGATACAGCCTGGTGCGAATGGTCAGGCCTTCCCCTGATAGATCTTCACGATGCTGTCCAGCATCGCCAGCGCTTCGGCGCGCGGACGCTGGAAAGTGTTGCGGCCGATGATCGAGCCGGTGCCGCCGCCATCGCGGATTTCGCGGATTTCGTTGTACAGACCGTCCAGATCCTTCGCCTCGCCGCCGGAGAACACCACCAGACGGCGGCCGTTGAAGCAGGACTGCACGACGTGGCTGACCCGCTCGGTCATGGTGGCGATGGGGATCTTCTTGCTCTCATAGACCTTCTTGGCGGCCTCCAGCTCCAGCGCTGACGTCGGCGGCTTCACCTTGATGATGTGGGCGCCGAGCAGGGTGGCCATATGTGCCGCGTAGGCGCAGATATCGACCGCCGTCTCGCCCGGCTTGGACAGGTTGCCGCCGCGCGGATAGGACCACATGACCACGGCGAGGCCGACCGACTTGGCTTCCTCGGCCAGCTCGCGGGCCTCTTCCATCATGTCGAAGGCAACGTCGGAGCCCGGATAGATGGTCAGGCCGATGGCCGAGCAGCCGAGCTTCAGCGCATCGCCGATGGAGCCGGTGACGGCCTGGTCCGGGGCGTCCTTCTCGCGCGACAGCGAGTTGGAGGAATTGACCTTCAGGATGGTCGGGATCTGCCCGGCGAAAGTATCGGCGCCGGCTTCCAGCATGCCCAGCGGCGCGGCGTAGGCCGACAGGCCGGCATCGATGGCCAGCTTGAAATGGTAATGCGGGTCATAGGCCTCGGGGTTCGGCGCGAAGCTGCGCGCCGGGCCGTGCTCGAAGCCCTGATCGACCGGCAGGATGACCAGACGGCCGGTGCCGCCCAGCTTGCCCTGCATCAGGATGCGCGCGAGGTTGGCCTTGGTCCCCGGCGAATCGGATTCGTAATTATCGAGGATCTTCTTGACGCGCTGGGTCATCTTCATCGGGCGAAATCCTTTCGGGATGCTGCTTCTTCGGGCGCGTCGCGGCCAGTATCTGACACGAGCTTTCGGCGCGACGGCGGTATCGCGCCCACGAAATAGCCGATACGCCCCGCTTTTGCAATCTGGGCCGGCGTGTCGGGCGGGAGACGCATCAGCGATTTGCGGGCCGTTCTCCTGCCAGCCAAACGCGCAGATCGGCGGGCTTGTTCCGGCCGGCGGCGGGGTCGAGGGCCGGTGGTGCCTGCTCCAGGATGCTGGCGCCCTGCCGCTCGGCGATGCCGCGCAGCCGCGCCAGGGTTTCGGGATTGCCGGTGAAGACCAGCGCCTTCACCCCCTGACGCAGGGCCGCCAGCGCGAAGCCGGGCCAGGGGCCGCAATCCAGCAGCGCTGCGAAGCGTGTATCCGGGCGTTCTTCGGCGGCGGCCGCGACCAGCGCCTGCCAGAACCCTGCGCCCATCGTGCCGGCGGCGCCCGGCGGGCTCAGCAGCGTCACCGCGACGCCTGCCTCGCCAGCCGCATCCAGCACAGCCAGCGCCTCGGCCAGGGTGCGGACGATGACGGCTCTTTGTTGCTGGGGAGAAGGGGGCGTCATGATCTGCGCAGGGTAGCTGATATACGGTCTTGCCGCTTTGTCTTTAGGACCTGGCCCTGCTAGCGTCGAGACAAAACAAGAAGCGGGAGGAAGGGCCGGCATGGCCGATCAAGCTGCGGAAACCAGCATCGAGCGGCCCTATGGCTGGCTGGTCGTCATCGCCTCGATGGCGATGGTGTCGATGGCGTTCGGCGCGATGTACCTGATTGTCGTCGGCATGGTGCCGGTCAGCCAGGAGATGGGCTGGCCGCGCAGCGTGCCGTCGCTGGCGAACGGGCTGAACTGGGCCGGCGCCGGGCTGGGCGGCGTGCTGATGGGCTGGTTCGCCGACCGCCACGGGCCGGGGCGCAGCGCCATCATTGGCGGCTTCTCGCTGGCTGCCGGCTGCATTCTCGCCGGCAGCATGCAGGGCGAATGGTCGCTTTATACCGCACATTTCCTGCTGCTCGGCATCTTCGGCAAGGGCGCCCTGATGGTGCCGCTGCTCAGCAACGCGACGCGCTGGTTCGACCGCAATCGCGGCTTCGCGCTGGCCGTGGTCGGCAGCGGCCAGTCGATTGCCGGCATGGTGCTGCCGCCGATCTTCCGCTACGCCATGGACGAGGCCGGCTGGCGCAATGTGATGATCGGCTATGGCATCGCCTGCCTCGCCGTCATCCTGCCGCTGTCGCTGCTGCTGCGCCGATCCGCCCCGGCCGCGCCGTCCGAGGCTGGCGGTGATGCGGTGGCCGTGCCGCTGTCCACACCGCTGGCCACCCCGCTACCGGGAGACGATGCCGTTGCCTTCGTGCGGCGCGCGGTGCCGTCGCTCAATCTCCTGCATGTGCTGCTCTGCCTGGCGATCATCGGTTGCTGCGTGGCGATGGCGATGCCCATCGTGCATCTGATGTCGCACGCCATCGATCTTGGATTCTCCGCCGCGCGCGGGGCGGAGATGCTGTCGCTGCTGCTGGCCGGCGGCTTCGTCAGCCGCCTGGGTTTCGGCCTGCTGGCGGACCGTATCGGCGGGCTGCGCACCATCCTGATCGGCTCGATCGGGCAGGCCGCCACCCTGTCGCTGTTCATCTGGATCGACGGCTTGACCGGCCTGTATCTATCGGCGCTGGCCTTCGGCCTGGCCTTCGGCGGGCTGGTGACGACCTACTCGCTGGTCGCCCGCGAGCTGTTCCCGCTGGGCGAGGTCGGCTGGCGGATTGGCGTGATCCTGCTGTGTGGCACGCTGGGCATGGCCGGCGGCGGCTATCTCGGCGGGCTGGTCTATGATCTGGCCGGCAGCTACCGCATCGCCTTCCTGACCGGCGTCATCTTCAATCTGGGCAATCTCGTCATCGTGCTGGGGCTGCTGTTCCGGCTGCGCCCGCTGGCGTCCGGCGCGATGGAGCGGGCAAGCTGAAATACCCTGCCCAAATCCCCCCATGCTCGAATACGTATGTGCATAAATAATAAGATAAAAATTGAAGGTTAATTTCCCTAAATGGAAGCAAAGAGTAACCTCTTTTTAAAGGTGAGCGAATAAGGTTAAAAACCAGAAGAGATCAAGGAGGGGTTCATGCGCGTCGTTTCGAAAGCTGCCGCTACCGTTCTGGGTACGGTTCTGGGCACGGTTCTGGGGCTGGGGTTATTCGCCGCCAGCCCGGCGCCTGCCCTTGCCGCGGCCTCCGGCGTCTATGCCGATCGGATCGTGGTCGGGCAGAGTGCCCCGCTGAACGGCACGGTCGCCGAACTGGGGATGGCGATGCGCGAGGGGCTGCTCGCCGCCTTCAAGGAAGCGAATGACGCGGGCGGTATTCAGGGCCGCAAGATCGAGATGCTGACGCGGGACGATGCGTATCGCGCGGACCGGGCGCTCGCGAATGCCGAGGAACTGATCCTGACCGAGGGCGTCTTCGCGATGATCGGCTCGGTCGGCACGGCGCCATCCATGGCCGCCATGCAGCTGGCGAATGACATGGGCATTCCCTTTATCGCCCCCTTCACCGGGGCGCCCGCGCTGCGCCAGCCGGACCTCGATTACGTGATCAATATCCGCGCTTCCTACGATCAGGAAGCCGAGGCCTGGATCGAACGGCTGACCGCCGATCTCGACACCAAGCGCATCGCAATCCTGTATCAGGATGACGCTTTCGGAATTTCCGGCGTGATGGCGGTGCGGAAGGCGATGGAGAAGCGCGGCCTCTCGCTGGTCGCGGAAGGCAGCTACTACCGCAACACCACGGCGGTGAAGACGGCGCTGCTGAGCCTCCGCAAGGCTGATCCGGAGGCGGTGCTGATCGTTGGCGCCTACCGTCCGGCGGCGGAATTCATCAAGCTGGCGCGCAGCCTGGGGATGGACCCGCGCTTCCTGACCTCCTCCTTCGTCGGCGGCGAGGTGTTCTCGCAGGCGCTGGCCGCGCAGCGCACCGGCGTGATCGTCACGCACGTCATGCCGTTGCCGCAGGACGAGACACTGCCCCTGGTGCAGCAATATCAGGCGGCCCTGAAGGCGATGAGCGAAAAGGCGCGGCCCGATACAGTGTCGCTGGAAGGTTATGTCGCCGGCCGGCTGTTCCTGGAGGTGCTGCGCAACATCGAGGGCGAGCCGACGCAGCGCGCCTTCATCGATACGCTGTACAAGGTCGGCAGCTTCGATCTGGGCGGTTTCACGCTTAGCTTCGGGAAGGGTGACAATCAGGGGTCGGATGCGGTCACGGTGACCGTGATCCAGGATGACGGGATGCCGCGGCAGGTAGAAAACCTGGCCGGTGCCGGCGGCTGACGGAACAGTCTAGTAAGGACGGGAAGCGGGTCATGACGGAAACGCACGAAAACAGGAATGGCGAGATGGAAGCCGAGACCGTGGAAAATGCCGAGACGGCTGCCGAAACCTCGCCCCGCAAGCGAAGCCGCGGGCTTGGCATCCGCGAGAAGCTGCTGCTCGCCTTTGGCGGTGCCGCGATCATGACGGTGCTGGCCGGCGGTGTCGCCTGGCTGTCCTTCGAGCGGGTGAAGGTCAGTCTGGCGACCATCACCGAGGAAGCCGTGCCGATGTCGGAAAGCGCGCTGAAGATCGCCGCCGACGTGAACGGGTTCCTGGCGGTGGCGCCGGCGCTGCAGGCCGCCGATACGGAGGCGCGGCGGCAGGAGGCGCGGGCCGCGCTGGACGAGCGAACGAACCTGCTGAATTCCGATATCATCGATCTGGCACGGGTGCTGGGCGAACCCGGCGAGGAGCAGGTCCAGGGGCTGCGCACCAGCGTCGAGACGCTGGCCAGCCGGCTGCACAAGATCGACCAGATCGTGAAGGACTCGCTGGGCATCCAGCGCAAGCGGATGGACATGGTGGACGAGGCCAACCTGGCCCATAGCGGCATCCTGTTCGATGTCGATCCGAAGGTGGAAAAGGCCCGCACCGGACTGGTCGCCGCCGCCGAGGAGGCGACCACGAACAGCGGCAAGACGATCACCGACCTGCTGGAAAACCAGGTTGGTGCCTTGCGCGCCGCGCTGGAGGTGAAGGCCGAGGTGAACTCGCTGCTCGGCATCTATACGCAGGTGGCGACGGCGCAGGACGCCACCCATCTGCGCCCGCTGCGCGACCAGTTCGACGCCACGGCGCGGCGGATCGCGCCCAATCTGGAAAAGCTGTGGGATCTGGGCAGCGGCGCCAATGTGGTGATGCTGGTCGAGGAGCTGATCGCCAAGGGCAAGGACGCCAACGGGCTGTTCGAGAGCCGCACCAAGGAACTGACCGGCTCCGATTTCCAGGAGCTGGAGGCGATGCGCAGCCGGCGTGTCGAGCTGATGCGCGAGCTGCTGGAACTCTACGAGAATCTGACCCTGGCACTGGTCACGCTGGTCGATGATACCGGCTTCGACCTGGTGCTGAGTTCCGAGGTCACGATCGCGGATAACAGCTTCATCATCACCCGGCTGATGGAGAAGGATGTCGGTATCCTGCGCGCCCTGCTGTCGATCCAGGGCGAGGCCAATCTGCTGGCCGGCGTGCTGGCGGCGGCGTCGAACGAAACCCGGCTGTCGGAAATCGACACGCTGTCGGGCCGGTTCTCCGGCGCGGTATCGCGCGTGAACGGCTATCTGGAGGAGCTGGAGAAGGGCGAGCAGGACGTCTCCATGCTGTCCGGTACGGTCGAGATGCTGGTCGATCTCGGTGCCAGCGAGAATAATCTGTTCGAGCTTCGCCGGCAGGAGCTGGAACTGGCCAACCAGGCGGTGGAGGCGTTCGAGGCGGCGAAGGTCCAGGCGACCGCGTTGCAGTTCGCCGTCGATGCGCTGGTCACTGAAGCCTCGGCAAAGATCGAGGATGCGAAGGCGGCCACCAACGAAGTGATCATGGCCAGCACGACGGCGATGCTCGTCATCGTCGCTGCCAGCATCATCGGCGCCGTGCTGCTGGGGTGGCTCTATGTCGGCCGCGCCGTCGTCGGCCGGCTGCTGCGCCTGACCGGCGCGATGGAATCGATCAGCCAGGGCGACCTGTCGGCCGAGATTCCGAATACGGGCCGGGATGAGATTGCCCGCATGGCGGCCGCGCTTGCGGTGTTCCGAGACAATGCCCTGGCGCTCGAGGAAAGCCGCACCGCCGCCGACCGGGAGCGCCGCGAGGCGGCCGAGGAACGCCGGCAGATGATGATCCAGCTGGCCGACGATTTCGAGGAGAAGATCGGCGATGTCGTGAAGGCGGTATCGACAGCCGCCAACGGCCTGAAGAATTCGGCCGAGAGCATGGCCCACACGGCGGAGGAGACCCGCACCCAGGCAACCACCGTCGCGGCGGCCTCGGAAGAGGCCTCCAGCAATGTGCAGACCGTCGGCGTGGCGGCCGAGGAACTGTCCAGCTCGATCAGCGAGATCGGGCGCCAGGTCAGCGAATCCGCCACCATCGCCCAGCGCGCGGTCAGTGCGGCCGAGCGCACCAATGGCACAGTGCAGGAACTGATGAAGGCGGCGCAGCAGGTCGGCGAGATCGTGCAGCTGATCCGCGGCATCGCCGAGCAGACCAACCTGCTGGCGTTGAACGCCACCATCGAGGCGGCCCGCGCCGGCGAGGCCGGCAAGGGCTTTGCCGTCGTGGCCTCGGAAGTGAAGAACCTCGCCAACCAGACCGGCAAGGCGACCGAGGATGTGTCCGGCCAGATCGAGGTGATGCAGGGCACCACGGAAGATGCGGTGAACGCGATCACCGAGATCGCGACCATCATCAGTGAGATCAACGAAATCTCCACGGTCATCGCCTCGGCGGTTGAGGAGCAGAATGCCGCCACCCAGGAAATCGCCCGCAATGTGCAGCAGGCGGCGTCCGGTACGCAGGAAGTCAGCTCCAACATCGTCGGCGTCAGCACTGCGGCGGAACTCAGCGGCACCACGGCGCACGAGGTGCTGAACTCCGCCAACGACCTGATGTCGCAGAGCGAGCGGCTGCGCAATCAGGTCGATCAGTTCCTGGCGCAGGTGCGCACCGGCTGACCGGTTCCGCCCTGGACCACGACCAAAAAGCCCTCCCGGCAGCACCGGGAGGGCTTTTTCTTATGGTGTGATCGGGCGTTGACAAGCCCCGCTTTAGCCTGCAGTCTTGCTATTGCGAGTTATTCGCAAGTAAAGTTCGAAACGCACACCCTGCGAAACCTACATTCTGCGAAACCTACACAAGGAGACAGGCTATGAGCGTCATGCGCCACGCTTCCGTGCCGGGGCCGGCACAGCCCGGCCTCGAAGGCTACCGGCCGGTCCAGACGATTCCGGCAACCCAGCGCGTCCTCGACAGCGGCGATCTGTTCACCGCTGGCCGCGAGGTGCTGATCCAGCATGCCGAGGAATTCTACCGGCTGCGGCTGACGCGCAAGGGCAAGCTGATCCTGACGAAATAGGTTTCGTCACCGATTCCGGAGTCGGAATGGCTCTGCCTGTCAGGCCCGGGCTTGTTGCGGCCGGGGGCGGCGGATTGCGGTGCCGCGCCGCGTTGATTGCGCGGGGTATGCTTTGCGCATAGAATAAAGCGGTTATGTGGAGCGGCGAAGACGTTTGGCCGCCGTTGAGTGACGCAGATTTACCTTCGTTCCCGACGAGTCCGCATGCACTTGCGAAGGTGTATCGTCGCGGACGCGCGGCGATGAAGGAGAATGATTATGAGTACTGGCATTGTGAAATGGTTCAACCGCACCAAGGGCTACGGCTTCATCCAGCCGGATGATGGCGGGGCTGATGTGTTCGTGCATATCAGCGCGGTTGAGCAGGCCGGGTTGGCCGATCTGCCCGAAGGGCAGCGTCTCAAATACGACCTGGAGCAGGGCCGCAACGGCAAGATGTCGGCGGCTGCCCTCAGCCTGGCCTGACGTCGGGAACATATCTGTACCGGGAAGGCGGGCCATCGGGCCCGCCTTTTCTGTTCAGGACCCGTCCTTTTCAGGGCTCGCTCAGCCCGTAGCCGCGCAGTACATCGCGGAAATCCGGCGCGCGCATGGTGTCGAGCAGCAGCCGGCCGATGGCGTTCACCATCTCGGCGCGCCGGGCATTGCCGATGACGGTCTGGCTGTAGCGCTGGTCGGGCGTCTCGCCGATCAGCAGCGTCTCCTTCATCTCCGGCACTTCGGCCAGCAGCCGTTTCAGGAACACATCGTTCAGCACGGCGATTTCGGCTTCGCCGTCGAGCACCGCCTGCAGGCCGTCGCCCGGCTCCGCCGTCTCCAGAATGTCAAAACGGCGCGTCGCGCCGTTCGTCCCCATGCCGGTGAAGCCGTAATGGAAGCCGCTGACGATGGCGATGCGGCGCTTGGCCAGATTGGCGAAGAAGCTCTGGTCGCGGTCGGGCTGCGCCAGCGCCACATAGATTTCACTGCCCTCATGCAGCGTGTCGCCGGTGGCGATATTCCCGCGTGGCCAGCCCCAGTCCGGACTTTCGAAGGCGATCAGGTCGAATTTGCCGCCGCTGAGGCCACTATAGCGCTGCTCCGCGACGGTCGGCACGAAGTCCAGCCGGTAGCGCGTCTGCGCCTTGTTGGTTGCGGCGATCAGGTCGAGGGTCAGGCCGCCTGGCTGGCCGTCGATGACCTCGACGAAGGGCGGAAAGGGATAGCCGCCGATGCGGATGGTCTCCGCGGCCAGGGCGGTCGTCGCAGAACCGGACAGCCCGAGAAAAGTAAGCAGCGCTATCCGCGGAATGATCGTCATGGCTCCAAGGCTCTTGCGTCCCGTTGCTGTAACCGTACCCATCATGCGCGAATTCTATTGCGTTGGCGATAGGGGGGCGTTGGCGACGGGGCGGCGATCGGCTGCCCCCGATTGTTACAAGGCATCGGGAAAAATTTCATATTCTTGCTTTCAATAAAAAATCCTGCGAAAAAATTACCGGAAAAAGGCATTGAATCAGATAGTTGGTGATTAATTTCGCTGAGCGTTCGAACAGTCGGCGGCAGATCTGCCGGTTCCCGGCTAAGTATCGGGCCTTACAGGGAAAATTCGGGCTTGCGTGGGGGCATGGTTGGGCATATATGACCCCCCAGAGCGTATTCGCACGTACCAATGGCCCACCGTGGTTAAGTAACGACGTAACGCGTCTCTTTTGGCTCATCTGGCGGCTTTGCCGCTCTGGTCCGAAGGGGTCCTGTTATGATTGCGTCCTGTACCACCGGGGGCTGAGACACCCCCCTGAAAAACGAACCTTGAGCGGTCCCACAGGCCTCCCGCGGAGGGAAGCCGCTGAACCCGCCAAGCACGTCTCACTTCATAGGCTTTCGATAACGCTGCCGTCTCTTGTCTGAGGCGGGAGCGGACGAGCTTTCGTCGTGACCTGTCCCGCTTGCGGGCAGGCCAGCGGGCTTTTGCACCTTTCCGGTGTGCCGGTTCCGCGCGTGTTTTTGGTGTGTCCAGCTGGGCGCAATTGCTTTTGGGAGTTGGTGCGATGTTCCTTGGTTTCGAAGCGAACCGCGAAATTGCCGGCCTCACGGTCGATGACGTCATTGCCGCCGCCCGCCCGGAAGAGCCGGTGCTGTGCCTGCGTCCGGGCCTGATGGAGGAGACCGCGCGCACCTTCGTGTCGCTGTTTCCGGGCCACGTCTTCTATGCCGTGAAGTGCAATCCCGATGTCCAGGTGCTGGCCGCGCTGGCCGCCGGTGGCGTTGCCAATTTCGACGTCGCCTCGCTGACCGAGATCGAGACGGTGCGCCGGCTGCTGCCGGACGCGCGCCTCGCCTACATGCATCCGGTGAAGCCGCGCGCCTCGATCCGGGCCGCCTATGCCCAGCACGGCGTGCGCGACTTCTCGCTGGATTCGGTGGAAGAGCTGGCGAAGATCGTGACCGAAACCGGCCATGCCGAGGATCTGGGCCTGTTCGTGCGCCTGCAGCTGCCGAAGGGCAGCGCGGTCTATGACCTGTCCGGCAAGTTCGGTGCCCCGGTGGAGCAGGCGGTCACGCTGCTGCGCGCCGCCCGCGATGCCGGCCAGCGCGTCGGCCTGTGCTTCCATGTCGGTTCCCAGTGCCTGGACCCGTCGGCCTATGAGCGCGCCATCGAGATCGCCGGCGAGGTCATCCGCCTGTCCGGCGTAACGCCCGACGTGCTGGATGTTGGCGGCGGTTTCCCGGTTGCCTATCCGGACGTCGCCCCGCCGGCGCTGTGGCTCTACATGGCGTCGATCAACCGGGCGTTCCGCCGGCTGAATCTCGCGAACTGCGAGCTGTGGTGCGAGCCGGGCCGTGCGCTGGTTGCCGCCGGCACCTCGCTGGTCGTGCAGGTGCAGCATCGCCGCGGGCAGGAGCTGTTCATCAATGACGGCGTGTACGGCACGCTGTCCGATGCCGGCGTGCCGGCCTTCCGCTTCCCGGTGCGGCTGATCCGCGCCGGTGCTGAAGCCGCGTCCACCGAGACGCAGCCCTACGCCTTCTTCGGCCCGACCTGCGACAGCGCCGACCGGATGGAAGGCCCGTTCTGGCTGCCCGCCGACATGCGCGAGGGCGACTGGATCGAGATCGGCCAGCTGGGCGCCTACGGTGCCTGCCTGCGCACCCAGTTCAACGGCTTCGACCGGATCGGCCGGGCGGATGTCACCGACGCGCCGCTGCTGGCGACCGCCGGTCATCCGAATATGGGCCGGGTTGCACCGGGGCAGGTTCAGGCCGCGCCGCGTGTGGCGTCCCGGCCGGCGCGCCGGCGGGCGAAGCTGCGCGCCGTCGCTTGAGTTGGAAACAAAAGTCAGCGCTTATGTGCGGCGGGGCCGGGAACAGGAGCCGGCCCGCATCGAAACTGAACGGAGTATGACAAAGAATGACGGATTATAAGCGCCATACCGCCTTCGGCGGACGCATCGTGATGATCGGCTTCGGCAGCATCGGCCAGGGCGTGCTGCCGCTGATCCTGCGGCATATCGACATGCCGAAGGACAAGCTCGTCATCATCACCGCCGAAGAGAAGGGCAAGGACGTTGCCGACGCGTATGGCGTGGAGTTCCGGGTCGCCCCGGTGACGCGCGAGAATTACCGCGATCTGGTGGGCAAGGAGATCGGCAAGGGCGATTTCCTGCTGAACCTGTCGGTCGATGTGTCCTCGATCGCGCTGGCCGAGCTGGCGCGCGACAAGGGTGCGCTCTATCTCGACACCTGCATCGAGCCCTGGGTCGGCGGCTATACCGATACCTCGCTGCCGCCCTCGCTGCGCTCGAACTACGCGCTGCGCGAGGAATTCCTGGCGAAGCGCCGGCCGGGCCAGAAGGATCCGACGGCGGTCATCACCCATGGCGCCAATCCGGGGCTGGTGTCGCATTTCGTGAAGCAGGCGCTGCTGAACATCGCCAAGGACACCGGCGTGAAGGCCGATGTGCCGGCCGACCGCGCCGGCTGGGGCAATCTCGCCAAGAGCCTCGGCGTGAAGGTCATGCACATTGCCGAGCGCGACACCCAGGTCTCGAACAACCCGAAGAAGGTCGGCGAGTTCGTGAATACCTGGTCGATCGACGGCTTCGTCTCGGAAGGCTGCCAGCCGACCGAGCTGGGCTGGGGCACGCATGAGAAGCATTGGCCGTTCAACGCCAGCCGGCATGCTTTCGGCTGCGATGCGGCGATCTTCCTGAACCGTCCGGGGGCGAGCACCCGCGTGCGCACCTGGACGCCGACCGAAGGCCATTTCCACGGCTTCCTGATCACCCATAGTGAGGCGATCTCGATTGCCGACTATTTCACGGTGACCGAGGACACCGGTTCGGCCAGCGCCGTGACCTACCGGCCGACCGTGCATTACGCCTACCACCCGTGCGACGACGCGGTCATGTCGGTGCACGAGCTGGCGGGCAAGAACTGGGTACAGCAGAAGAGCCAGCGGCTGATGGTTGACGAGGTCGTCAGCGGCATCGACGAGCTGGGCGTGCTGCTGGCCGGCCACAAGAAGAATGCCTACTGGTACGGCTCGCAGCTCTCCATCGAAGAAGCGCGCAAGCTGTGCCCGCACAACAATGCCACCTCGCTGCAGGTCACCGTCGCCGTTCTCGGCGGCATGGTCTGGGCGATGGAGAACCCGGAACAGGGCATCGTCGAACCCGACGAGATGGATTTCCAGCGGGTTCTGGAAGTCTGCATGCCCTATCTCGGCCCGGTTGTCGGGGTCTATAGCGATTGGACCCCGCTGCAGGGTCGTGGCGAATTGTTCGCGGAAGATATCGACCGTGACGATCCGTGGCAGTTCAAGAATGTGCTGGTCGTCTGACCGATAAGGCAGCGACCCGTACACCAGAGTTGTCAACCTGAACCGTACTTTATATGCCGCCTCACCAGCGGTTTGGGAGAGTAGAGAGATGAACGAAAAGATTGCCCGCTTCCTCGCCGAGCGACGAGTCGAGACCCCGTTCCTGGTCGTCGATCTGGACGTCGTGGAGGAAAATTACCGCGCCCTGGCCTCGGCCCTGCCGAACGCCAAGATTTTCTATGCGGTAAAGGCCAATCCGGCACCGGAGATTCTGAACCGGCTGACCGGGCTGGGGTCGAATTTCGACACGGCGAGCGTGGTGGAAATCGAGGACGCCCTGGCGGCGGGCGCCTCGCCGTCGCGCATCTCCTACGGCAACACGATCAAGAAGGAGACGGACATCGCGCGCGCCCATGCGCTGGGTGTCCGTCTCTTCGCCTTCGACAGCGAGGCGGAGCTGGAGAAGATTGCGCGCGCCGCACCGGGTGCCCGCGTGTTCTGCCGCATCCTGACCTCGGGCGAGGGCGCCGACTGGCCGCTGTCGCGCAAGTTCGGCTGCGAGCCGGAAATGGCGTTCGACCTTCTCCTGAAGGCGGCGGAGAAGGGCGTCATCCCCTATGGCATCTCGTTCCATGTCGGCTCCCAGCAGCGCGATCCGCAGCAGTGGGACGCGGCCATCGCCAGCTGTGCCCAGCTGTTCCAGGATCTGGAGCATCGCGGCATCATGCTGCGCATGGTCAATCTCGGCGGCGGCTTCCCGACCCGCTACATGAAGGACATGCCGACCCCGGCCGATTACGGGCAGGCCATCGATGAGTCGCTGCGCCGCCATTTTGGCAACCGCATCCCGGAAACCATTGTCGAGCCGGGCCGCGGCATGGTCGGCAATGCCGGTGTCATCGAATCCGAGGTGGTGCTGATCTCGCGCAAGTCGGCGACCGACACGAAGCGCTGGGTCTATCTCGACATCGGCAAGTTCGGCGGCCTGGCCGAGACCATGGACGAGGCGATCAAGTACCCGCTGGGCTTCGACCGCGAGCTGACCGCCGAGGGCGAGTCCGTGGTGCTGGCCGGTCCGACCTGCGACAGCGCCGACGTGCTGTACGAGAAGGAGGAGTACAAGCTGCCGCTCGATCTCGCGATCGGCGACCGCATCCGCATCGGCTCCACCGGTGCCTACACCACCACCTACTCGGCGGTGGCCTTCAACGGCTTCAAGCCGCTGGCCTCCTACTACATCTGAGGCAACTGAATGAGAAACCCCCTCGCTGGCGGCAGCGAGGGGGTTTTCTTATGTGCGCCGGAACACCGCGACCAGTTCCAGATGCGCCGACCACAGGAACTGGTCGATGGGCGTGATCCGCTCCAGCCGGTAGCCGCCATCGAGCAACAGCCGCATGTCTCGCGCGAAGGTGGCCGGGTTGCAGGACACCGCGACCACTATGGGCACATTGCTTTTCGCCAATGCCGCCGCCTGTGAGCGGGCGCCGGTGCGCGGCGGGTCGAACACCACCGCCTCGAAACGGTCCAGCTCCGCGCCGCTCAGCGGGTCGCCGGCGAGGTCGCGTTTCTCCGTGGTCAGCTTCAGGGCAGCGCCGGCCTTGCGTCCCGCTGCCGCCAGTGCCTCAAGCGCCGGGGCATGGCCCTCGACCGCATGGACGGCAGCACCTTCGGCTGCCAGCGGCAGGCTGAAAGTGCCGCAGCCGGCATAGAGATCGGCGATGCTCTTCGCTTTGCCCACGCCGGCCAGCACGGCATCGCGCAGCGCCGCCTCGGCCTCGGCTGTCGCCTGCAGGAAACCGCCCGGCGGCACGGCTACCGGTATGCCGGCGAAGGAGAGGGTGGCGGCGCGGCGCTCGGCCAGCAGTTCCGGCGTGCCGCCCTCGATGGTGATCGACAGGCGGGCGAGATCGGCAGTTTCCGCGAAGCCGGCCAGCGCTTCGCGCCCGGCGAGGTCCGGCGTCTCCGGCAAATCCAGCAGCAGATCGACGCCGCCATCGAGGCTGAGCAGCGTGGCGCGGGCATTGCCAGCGGCCGGCAGCAGCGCGTCGAGCAGCACGCGCAAGGGCGGCAGCACATCCTGCAAGGCCGGGGCGAGGACCGTGCAATCCTCGATATCGACGATGAAATGGCCGCGATGCTCGTGGAAGCCCAGCACCGTGCCCTGCGCCAGCTTGCGTGCCACCAGGATGGCCCGCCGGCGGCTGCGCGGCGGCACCGTCACCAGTTCGGCGATCAGTTCGGGGTCGATGCCTTCGCGCGCCACCGCTTCCAGCAGCAGCGCCTGCTTGTAGGCGCGGTAGGAATCCTCCGTCATGTGCTGCAGGGTGCAGCCGCCGCAGCGCCCGAAATGGCCGCAGGGCGGCTCGCGCCGGTCCGGCCCGGGCTCCAGCATTTCCAGGATTTCCGCGCGGATGCCGTCGCCGGTTTCCTCGACCGGGCGGACCAGCAGCCGGTCGCCCGGCACGGTCAGCGGCACGAAATAGCGCTTGTTGTCCAGCTGCGCGACACCATCGCCGCGCACGCCCAGCGTCTCTACGGTCAGTTCGAGGGGCGGCGTGTTGGCCGGCAGCTTGCGCGCGGCGCGCGCCGGCTTCCGCCCTGGGCGGCTCTCAGGACGCTTTTCGAATTGGCGTGCGGGAGCACCGGCGGAGCGGGACGGCTGGCCCGATTGCTTTCGGGGTGGCTGGCTGCGTTTCATGGGCGGAGATATGCGGCCTTCCTGTCTGCCCCGCAAGCGGAAAGGCGTATTTGCAGGCCATAACGAGATTCGTTATAGTCATGCCCATGATCCTGAGCTTCGCCGACAGGGAAACAGAACAGGTCTGGCACGGCTTCAGGAGCCGGAAGCTGCCGCCGGATATTCAGCCGCGCGCCCTGATCCGGTTACGCCTGCTGAATCAGGCGAAAGTGCTGGAGGATTTGCGGATTCCGCCGGGCAATCGTCTTGAACGGCTTTCTGGTGATCGTGCGGGGCAGTACAGCCTGCGGATCAACGATCAGTGGCGGATATGCTTCCGCTGGACGGAAGGAGGAGCGAGCGATGTCGAAATCACCGACTACCATCGCGGCTGAGGCGGCCAGAGATGCGCTGGGTGACCTGCTGCCCAACCCCCATCCTGGCGTTATCCTGCTGCAGGAGTTCCTGGAGCCGATGGGCCTCAGCCAGACGCGGCTGGCGAAGGCGGTGGGCGTGCCGCCGCGCCGGATCAACGAGATCGTGCTTGGCAAACGGGGTGTCAGTGCCGACACCGACCTGCGGCTGGCGCGGTATTTTGGCCTGTCGGAAGGGTTCTGGCTGGGGCTTCAGGCGGATCACGACCTGATGGAACGCCGCCGGGAAATCGCCCGCGAGATTGCGGCCATCACGCCATACGCCGCGTAGGCGTCACTCCACCGGCACACGGCTGGGGCGGGTGCAGACATAGAGCCCGATCAGCATCATGGTGCCGCCCATCAGCGCCGGCTTCAGCCAGTCGTCGAACACGAAGATGACGGTCATCAGCCAGCTGGCGGCCATGCCGCCGACGGCGTAGAGCTTGCCCTTCAGCGGCACGATTCCATGCTGGAACCAGTTGCGGATCGGCGGGCCGAAGGTCGGGTGGGTATAGAGCCAGTGGTGGAAGCGCGGCGAGGAGCGCGAGAAGCACCAGACCGCCACCAGCAGGAAGGGCACGGTCGGTACTACCGGCAGGAAGGCACCGATCAGCCCCAGCGCGGCGAAGATGCAGCCCAGCGCATAGAGCGTGACCCGCAGCAGCCGGTTCCCGATCAGCCCGGCCTCGTGCATGCCGGGCGGTTCCGGCGCGGCGGGCGGTCCACTGGGCGGTCCACTGGGCGGTCCACTGGGGGTGTTCTCCTGCACGCTCATCGCGCCTCACGCAGCCAGCCGCCGATCAGCGCGCCCAGCATCAGCAGTAGGGTCAGCAGGGCGGGCAGCAGCGGCACCTCCAGCACGCCGGTGACGATATAATCATTGTTGGCGCGCAGGCCAATCCAGTTGCGGCCGGCGGCGCGGCGGTCGGCATCGACACGGCGCAGATCGGGCACGCCGCCATCGCTCAGCCAGGCAGTGCTGCCGCCCGATGTCTCCGCGACCGTGGCGAGCTTTGCGTCGGTCGCGCGCACATCGGCATATTCGACGGGGTTGACCGCGCCGACCGTGACCAGGCGCGTGCGCTCCCCGTCGGACAGGCGATAGAGGCCCGGCTCGTCCACCGCCAGCGTGGCGGTCGCACGACCATCGCCGGACTCGATCAGCGGTATGGAGATGGTCTCGCCGGACGGGCCGGTGACCTCCACCGTTTCCGCCGCCGGTTCCAGCGAGCGGCGCTCGATCTCCATGCGGTCGCCGCGCACGGTGGCGCGCAGATCGTTCTCCTCCAGATCCGGCTCCTTCATCAGCCAGTGCGCGACCCGGCGCAACAGCTCGGCCTGCGGGCCGCCGCCCTCGAAGCCGCGCGTCCACAGCCACATATGGTCGCTGTTGATCTGCGCCACGCGGCCCTCGCCGACGCGGTCCAGCACCACCAGCGGGCGGGCGCGCTCATCCTGCATGACCACGGTACCGCTGCGCGGCTGCGTATCGACCAGCCGGAACCAGCGGCCCCAGTCCGGCACGCCACCTTCCGGCCCGGCACCGGACAAATCGGCGGTCACCGGGTGGCGGCGGCCCATCGCGGTCAGTGTCGGGCGGTAGCCATCCTCATGCACGTCGCCGCTGGGCTCGGCCGGCAGGATCTCGCCAATGGGCGTCTGGTACAGGCTGACCGGCGAGGCGAAATCCGGCCCGACGGCCATCAGCAGCGCGCCGCCCTTGCGCACATATTCAGCGATATTGCCGAGATAGAGCCGGGGCAGCACGCCGCGCCTTTTGTAGCGGTCGAAGATGATCAGGTCGAATTCGTCGATCTTCACCTCGAACAGCTCGCGGATCGGGAAGGAGATCAGCGACAGCTCGCGGATCGGCGTGCCGTCCTGCTTCTCCGGCGGCCGCAGGATGGTGAAATGCACCAGATCGACCGACGGGTCGGCCTTCAGCAGGTTACGCCAGGTGCGCTCGCCGGCATGCGGCTCGCCGGAGACCAGCAGCACGCGCAGCCGGTCGCGCACGCCATTGATGCTGACCACCGCGCGGTTGTTGATCAGCGTCAGTTCCTGCTCGCCGGGGGCGGCCTCGATCTCCAGCACGCTCTGGCCGCCGCGATCCAGCGTGAAGGCGATCTCCTCTTCAGCATTGGCGGGCACGGCGATCACTTCCTCGCGCTCGCCATTCAGGCGCAGCCTGACGGAGACCGGCGTGCCCTCGGCCACACTGTCATCCTCGACCGCCAGCCGGATTGTCACTTCCTTGCCAACCATGCCGAAGCTGGGGGCCTGGCGGATCACCAGGCGGCGGTCCTGCTCGCCCTTCTCGCCGGTGATCAGCGCATGGAACGGTGCCGGCAGGGTTTCGGACAGCGTGTCGGCATCGTGCGCCTGCCCGTCGGTCACTGCGATCACTCCGGCCAGCCGGCGGCGCGGGATGTTGGACAGTGCCTGCTGTGCCGTGCCCAGCAACTGCGTGCCCTCGCGGTTGGCGCCGGCCGGCTCGACCGTGACCTCACGCACCTCCAGATTGGGCTGGCGGGCAAGCTCGGCGCGCAATTCCGCCAGCGCCGCGTCGGTCTGTTGCGGGCGCTCGCCGATGCGCTGGCTGGGCGACCGGTCGATCAGCAGCAGCGCGATGTCGCTCTGCGTCTCGCGCTGCTCGGCGATAATCGCCGGGTTGGCCAGCGCCAGCAGCAGCACGGCAGCCGCCGCCGCGCGCAGCCAGATGCCGCGCGCCCGGCGCCACAGGCCGGCCGCCAGCACCAGCACGGAGAATGCTGTCAGCGCCGCCAGCGCCCAGAGCGGCAGCATCGGCGCGAAGGCGATATCGAGGCCCGACGGGATCATCTTATCGCTCCCATCTCATTGCCCCAGCCGTTCGAGGATCGAGGGGATATGCACCTGGTCGGCCTTGTAGTTGCCGGTCAGCGCGTACATGACGAGGTTCACGCCGAAGCGGTAGGCCCATTCGCGCTGCACCTCGCCGCCCGGCACCGCCGGGAACATCGGGCGGGAGGAGGCATCCTGCGCCCAGGCGGCGGCCCAGTCATGCCCGCCGATGATGATCGAGGAAACTTCGTCATTGCCGCGCCGTGCATCGGCGCGCTCCACCCAGACCGTGCCGCCGGTCCAGCGGCCGGGGAAAGAATCCATCAGGTAGAAGGCCTTGGTCAGCACATGCTCGGGCGGCACCGGCTCCAGTGGCGGGATGTCGAGGCCGCGCGCCAGCACGCGCAGCCGCTCGATGCCGGGCGTGGCGCCGCCGATGCCGACCTCGCCCTGGTCGCGGGTGTCGAACAGGATGGTGCCGCCGGTCTTGATGTAATTGTTCACGCGGGCGATGGCGGTCTGGCTCAGCGGCTGCTGGCTGGTGCCGATCGGCCAGTAGAGCAGCGGGAAGAAGGCCAGATCGTCGCGCTCCACATCCACGCCCATTGGCTGCCCCGGCTCGACGGCAGTGCGCCGCTCCAGCATGCGGGTCAGCCCGGCGAGGCCGGCCTCGCTGGTGCTGTCGAGCTGGCGGTCGCCGGTGCGCACATAGGCGAGCCGCGTGCTCAGGCTGGCGGCCATGGCGAAGCTGTCATTACCCTGCTGGGCACCCTGTTGGGCAAAAGCCGCGCCGGGCATCGCCGTGGCGAGGCCTGCCGCCAGCAGCAGGGCCGTGGCCGTGGTGCCCGCCCGCCTGCCGGCGGACGGGATCAGCCCGCGCAGCAGCATGGAGATAATCAGGTCGGCCAGCAGTAGCAGCAGCGCGCCGGTGAACAGGGCGGGCCGCAGATCGACTTCCTCGCCCTTCTGGTAGCCGGTCAGCGCGACGCCGGAGGGCATTGCGCCCAGCGGCCGGAAATCGGCGATGGCAGGGGCCAAATTCACCGCCACGCGGGATTGTTCGGTGCCGTAGAAGCCGGGCGGCAGGGTGGGGCCGGGCCGGATTGGCTCTTCGCCCGGACCGGTACTGGGCGGCAGGGCCTGCGCGCTGTTCGGCGGCGTCACCAGCCGGCCAAAGCCGTCCAGCGTCTCCACCGGCGGCAGCGGCTGGTCGCCGCGCCCGCCCTGCACACCCTGGCTCAGCGCCACGATCCGTTGCAGCATCTGCACGAACAGGCCGGACAGCGGCAGGTTGCTCCAGTCCGGGTTGGCGGTGGTGTGCACCAGCACGACCCAGCCATCGCCCTCGCGCGCCGCCGTCACCAGCGGCGTGCCATCCTCCAGCGTTGCCCAGCTGCGGTCCGCCAGATCGAGGGCCGGCTGCGCCAGCACCTGGCGCTGCACCGCGACGTCAGGCGGGATTTCGAGGCCGGCGAACGGGCTTTCCGGCGGAAAGGCGGCGAGCCGCGCCGGCTGGCTCCAGGACAGGGCGCCGCCCAGCAGCCTGCCGCCCTGGCGCAGCGGCACCGGGATCAGCGCCGTATCGGACGGTTCGGCGGCGGCGAGGATCGGCCCGGCGAAGCGCAGCAGCACGCCGCCGGCTTCGACCCAGCCGCGCAACGCCGCCTGCTCGGAGACGGACAGCGTGCCGCTGTCGGGCAGCAGCATCACCGCCAGTTCGCGGGCCATCAGCATCTCCAGCGGGCCGCGCCGCACCTCGCTGAACGGGCTGAGCGCCTGATCCAGATAATGCAGTTCGGAAAGCAGCGGCTGCGAGTCGCTGAAGCTGGTCTGCGACACCAGCCCGACCGGACGGCGGCGCCAGCGTTCGTCGATCAGCGCCACGCCGCCGGCGGTCGCCTGATCCTCGATCTCCAGCCGGGCGATCTCGTTGCGCAGCTCGCTGGGCAGGATGATGCGCGTCTCGGCGCGGCTCTCGCCATCCTCGAAGCGCACCGTTTCGCGCGCCAGGATGCGGCCATCGGCGGCCACCGCACGCACCGCGCCGTCCAGCACGCCGCGGTCGTCGGCGCGGGCGAGGCTGGCGGTCAGCCCGTCGATCTCGCTTTCCGGCGGGAAGGCGAGCTGCGGCACGGTCGAGGGCGGCACGCTCATCACCGTCAGCGCGCCCAGCCTTTGCAGGGTTTCAGCCAGCGCCGTGGCGCCCGGCCCGCCCAGACCGTCGGACAGCCAGAAGCTTTCCGCGCTGGCCGGCAGTTCCTGCCCGTTCAGCCAGTCCACCAGCGCTCTGCGGTCACTGGCCCAGGGTTTTGGTTGTAGGGCCTGCACGAGGCTGCGTGCCTCGGCGGCGCGCAGCGGCGACATCCGCTCCGGTAGGCCGGTGGCGGCGGGCGCGGTGGTCAGCAACAGCACGGGCCGGCCGGCGCGTTCGGCCTGATCCAGCAGCTCCTCGGCGGCCTGCTGGCGCTGCGGCCAGTCGCGCGCCGCCGCCCAGCCATCGTCGATCACCAGCACCAGCGGCCCGCCGCCGATCAGCTGGGCGCGCGGATTCAGCAGAGGATGCGCCAGCGCCAGCACGATGAGGGCGGCCAGCAGGACGCGCAGCAGGATCAGCCACCAGGGCGTGGTGGAGGATGTCTCGTCGCGCGGCTTCAGCCCGTAGAGCAGCCGGATCGCCGGGAAAGCGATACGGCGTGGCGCCGGCGGCACCACACGCAGCAGCCAGATCAGCACCGGCAGCACGGCAAGCGCCAGCAGGATCCAGGGGGCGGCGAAGGCGAGCGGGCCGAGTGTCAGCATGTCAGCCCCTCACGCTGTCGCGGTAGCTGCCGGTGCCGGCTGGCTGCGACAGCCCGACATAGAGGTCGAGCAGTGCCTTCTCCGGCGGCTGGTCGGTCTGGTGCAGGGCATAATGCCAGCCGGCGGCGCGCGCCAGATGACGCAGCGCGGCCTGATGCTCGGCGAAGCGCCGGTGATAGTCGGCGCGCACATTATCGACCCGGCTGATCAAAGTGGAGGCCTCGCCCTCCAGGCCGTCGAAGCGCACCCGGCCGCGGAACGGCAGGCCGGCCTCTGCCGGGTCCACCACCTGCAGCAGGAAGCCGCGCACGCCGCGCCCGACATGGCGGGATATCCGCGCCTCGATCTCCGCGACCGGCGACAGGAAATCGCCGATCCAGACGGTCGCACCGTGGCGCGGCAGCGGAATGGCGGGCGGCAGGCTGGTGGCGACATCGACCGCATCACGCGTGCGGTCCAGCTCGCCGATCAGCCGGGGCAGGGTGTTCTGCCCGCGCAAGGGGGCATGCACGCCGCCCAGCAGCGCCACCTGCTCGCCGCTGCCGGCCAGCAATGCTGCCAGCGCCGCCAGCAGCAACTCCGCGCGCTCCAGCTTCTCCGGCAGCTTGCGGTCCGAGCGGTAGCGCATCGAGGCTGAGGCGTCGCGCCACAGCCACACGCTCTGCGCCGCCTCCCACTCGGTCTCGCGGACATAGACATGGTCGCCCTTGGCGGATTGCCGCCAATCGACGCTGCGCACCGAATCGCCGAAAGTGTAGTGCCGGAACTGCCAGAAACTGTCGCCCTGGCCGACGCGCCGCCGCCCGTGGACGCCCTGCGCCACGGTCGAGGCTACCCGCTCCGCCGCGACCAGCAGCGGCGGCAGGGTGGAGGCGAGTTGTTCGGCGCGCTGGCGCTGCATGCGGTCCCGATCCGCCGGCTCAGCCCAGCGGGGCGGCGATGCCGTCCAGCACCGCGTCCAGCGTGACGCCCTCGGCGCGGGCGGCGAAATTCAGCGCCATGCGGTGGCGCAGCACCGGCTTCGCCATCGCCAGCACATCGTCGATGGAGGGCGCGAACCGGCCGTCCATCAGCGCGCGGGCGCGGATCGCCAGCATCAGCGCCTGGCTGGCGCGCGGTCCTGGCCCCCAGGCGACATGCTCGCGCACGGCGGCGATGGGGGTTTCCTCGGGCCGGCCGTTGCGCACCAGCGTCAGGATGGCGTCGATCACCGAATCGCCGACCGGGATGCGGCGCAGCAGGCGCTGGCCGTGCAGCAAATCGTCGGCGCTCATCACCTGAATGGCGCGCTCCTCCTCGGACCCGGTGGTGGCGATCAGCATCTGGCGTTCGGCGTCGCGGTCGGGATAGCCGACATCGATCTGCAGCAGGAAACGGTCGAGCTGGGCCTCGGGCAGCGGGTAGGTGCCCTCCTGCTCGATCGGGTTCTGCGTCGCCAGCACATGGAACGGGGCCGGCAATTCGTGATACTGGCCGGCCACCGACACCCGGCGTTCCTGCATCGCCTGCAGCAGTGCCGACTGGGTGCGCGGGCTGGCGCGGTTGATCTCGTCGGCCATCAGCAGCTGCGCGAAGATCGGCCCCTGAATGAAGCGGAAGGCGCGCTTGCCGCCCTCGCCCTCTTCCAGCACTTCGGAGCCCAGAATGTCGGCGGGCATCAGGTCGGGCGTACACTGGATGCGCTTCTCACCCAGCCCGAAGACCGTGCCCAGCGTCTCGACCAGCTTGGTCTTGGCCAGGCCGGGCACGCCGATCAGCAGGCAATGGCCGCCGCCCAGCAGGGTGATGACGGCCTGATCGACCACATGTTCCTGGCCGAAGATGACCCGGCCGACCCGTTCGCGCACCAGGCGCAGCCGCTCGGCCAGGGTCTCGATCTCGGCCACCAGCTTGTCGTCGGGTGTACCGGCATTGCCGGAAAAAGGGGTGGGATCGGTCACGCTCATGCCAATATTCTCCCTAAGCTGTTGGCGCCGAAGCTGCCGCAAACCGTTGACGCCCATTGGCGCGGCGCGCCGACCAGACAAAAAGGCCAGACAAGAAGGACAGGAAATGACTGGCGCGAAACCCAACCCTGCCCGTCCGATACCGCCGTCCGATGCCGCGAGGCCGGAAAACACGCCCGCCGGAAGTGCGGCCCCTCATGAGATACTTAGGCATCTGGGGGCGTCGCTGACAGGCCCGGGCAGCGAAAAAGCATCAAACACCGCGAACCAATCGGGCAGCAAAAAGCCCGGCGCCTCGCCGAAGGGCGACGGACCGGAGGAAAGCTGCGGAGATTTCGGCATTCGGATCGCCCGCGATGGCACCTGGTTCTATCTTGGCTCGCCAATCGGGCGGAAGCCACTGGTAAAGCTATTCTCGACGGTATTGCGGCGAGAAGATGACGGCAGCTACTGGCTGGTCACGCCGGTCGAGCGCGGGTTGATCGAGGTCGAGGATGCGCCCTTCACCGCCGTGGAGCTTCAGGTCGAGGGCACCGGCAGGGATCAGACCTTACGCTTCCGCACCAATCTCGACGATTGGGTCGAGGCCGGGCCGGATCATCCGATCCGGGTGGATACTAATCCGGCGACGGGCGAGCCGAACCCCTATATATTGGTGAGGGACAGGCTTGAGGCCTTGATCTTGCGGCCGATATTCTACCAGCTTGTCGAGATCGGCGAGGAAACCGAGGAGGGCGGAACACCGCAACTGGGCGTATGGAGCAAGGGAATATTCTTCACGCTGGGCAGCCTGGCCGGCTGACCGTCGATGCGATCCGGCTGCGCGCGCTGTTCGGCGGCGGCGTGCGGCATGGCGGGCTGCTGACCGGCGACGGCGATATGAGCCCCGGCCTGCCCGAGACCGCGCCCGGCTACATTCCCGGCCGTCCCGCCGCCGTGCTGGTGCCGCTGGTGCAGCGCCCCGGCGAGATGTCCGTGCTGCTGACCAAGCGCACCGACCATCTCTATCACCATCCGGGCCAGATCAGCTTTCCCGGCGGGCGCATCGAGGAATGCGACATCGATCCTGTGTGCTGTGCGCTGCGCGAGACCGAGGAGGAGACCGGCATCACCCGCGAGGTGGTGGAGGTGATCGGCAGCCTGTCGCCCTACCGCACGCGCACCGGCTTTTCCGTGGTGCCGGTGATCGGCCTGCTGACCCCGCCCTTCGAGACGCGGCCCGACCCGTTCGAGGTGGCGGAGATTTTCGAGGTGCCGCTGTCCTTCATCCTGGACAGGGCAAACCATCAGGTGCACAGCCGCGAGGGCGATGGCATGAAGCGCTCCTTCTACGTGCTGCCCTACCAGGATTATTACATCTGGGGCGCCACGGCGGCGATGCTTGTGAACCTGGCCAATATCGTGCTGGGCACGAGCGAGGAATAATCATGCTGCGCATCGCGCTGATGGTGCTGCTGCCGATCCTGACGCCGACCATCCTGTATTTCCTGTGGTTCAGCCATGCCCGCCGCAAGGCGATCGCCGCCGGCACGCCGGAGGCGGCACCGGCGTTGGGCGATGCGCCCTGGGTCTATCTGGCCGCGTTCGGCGTCGGCTTCATGGTGCTGGTGCTCGGCGCCAGCGCGCTGTTCTTCCAGGACAGCGGCCATCCCGGCGATGTCTATACCCCGCCGAAGCTGATCGACGGGCAGGTCGCGCCGGGACATAACGATCCCGCGCCGCCCAGCCGCTGACGCGCGGCGCGGACCATGCAGCCTGTCCGGCGCCTTGAAACCCTGCCCGACTGGGTATCCGATCCGGCGGTGGCCGCGATCATGCAGGCCGCCATGGCGGGCGGCGGGCGCGCGCGCTTCGTCGGCGGCTGCGTGCGCAACAGCCTGATGGGGCTGCCGGTTGCCGATATCGACGTCGCCACCGATGTGCCGGCGGAAGAGATCATGCGCCGCATCGAGGCCGCCGGCATCCGCGCCGTGCCGACCGGGCTTGACCATGGCACGGTCACGGCGGTGCAGGACCATGTGAAGGTCGAGATCACCACGCTGCGCGTCGATTTGGAGACGGATGGCAGGCGCGCCCGCATCGCCTATACCGACGATTGGGCGGAGGATGCGAAGCGCCGCGACCTCACCATGAACGCGCTGTTCCTCGATCCCGACGGCACGCTCTACGACCCGGTTGGCGGGCTGGCCGATATCGAGGTCGGGCGGGTGCGCTTCGTCGGCTTGGCGGAACAGAGAATCCAGGAGGATGTGCTGCGGCTGCTGCGGTTCTTCCGCTTTCATGCGCATTACGGGCGGATGGCGCCGGACGAGGACGGGCTGGCCGCCTGCAAGCGCTTCGCGCCGCTGCTCTCCAACCTGGCGGGGGAACGGGTGCGCGACGAGCTGCTGAAGCTGCTGGCGGCACGCGATCCCGCGCCGACTTTCTATCTGATGCGGCAGGCCGGCGTGCTGTCCCACGCCCTGCCGGCGGCAACGCATCTGCGGCGGCTGGCGGCGCTCACATTACTGACGGGAGAGATGGAGGAGGCGACGCCCGATCCGCTGCGCCGGCTGGCCTCGATCCTGCCCGACGCGGCGGCGGGGAAGGATGTGGCCACGCGGCTGCGCCTGTCCAATGCCGACCGCGACCGGCTGATTGCCATGCTGAAACCGGCGGCCGATATCGACCCTGCCGCGGACTCGGCGGGCCGCCGCCGGCTGCTTTACGCCACCGGGGATGAAACCTACCGCGATCTCGTGCTGCTGGACTGGGCGCGCCGGCTTGCCGACCAGCCGGGCGCAGTGCCGGCCTGGGTGGAGGCGGGCTACCGCGTGCAGCTTGCCGCCGCCGATGGCTGGGTCCGCCCGAAGCTGCCGGTCAATGGCGAGGATGCGATGGCGCTCGGCATCCCCACCGGGCCGGCGGTCGGAAAACTGCTGAAGCAGGTCGAGGTCTGGTGGATGGACGCCGATTTCCGTCCCGACCGTGACGCCTGTCTGGCGAAGCTGAAGGAACTGGCGGGGTAGGCTTCTCCTTTGTCACCCCCGGGCTTGACCCGGGGGTTCAGGGGCCACAAACCGAAACGCTACAGGCAAGGCATCGCTCTGGATTGCCGGGTCAAGCCCGGCAATGACACCTAAAGAGAAACACCCTACTCCAGCCGCTCATCCGGTGGAGCGATCTCGGTGACGAGGTCGCGGATCAGCGCCTTGTTGGGCAGCGGCGTCAGGTGCATGTCGCCCTCGCGCAGCCGCTCGGTGCAGGCATAGATCACCTTGCCGTCGAGCTGCATCATGCATTCCTTGCAGGCATTGGCGTTGATGCAGGAGAAACGGAAGGCAAGCGCCGGGTCACGGTGGGCGCGGATCCAGCGCAGGCCATCCAGCACCGACTGGCCGGGTTCGAACGGCACGTCATGGGTCTCGTTGCGGGACTCCCCGGCGGTGCCGCGCTGGACGGTAAGGCGGGCGGTCTGGCTCACGAGGCGGCCTCCATTTCCTGGCGCACGACCGCGCGGTGTTCCAGAGTCAGTTCGCCTTCCGTCAGCCGGATGATCTGGTTCAGCTCCCACGCCGGATCGAGGCCGGGGAAGTCCTCGCGCTGGTGCGCGCCGCGGCTCTCGGTGCGGGCCTGGGCGGACAGCGTCACCGCCTCGGCGATGACCAGCATGGTGCGCAGATCGAACCAGTCCAGCCGCTCGGAATCATAGGCAGCGCCGCTGCCGAAGGGCACATCGCCCAGTTCGGCCTTCATCCGGCGCAGTTCGGCCAGCGCATGGGCCAACTTCTCCGCCGTGCGGAACGGGCCGACATAATCCTGCATCAGATCCTGCAATTCGGCGATCAGGGCGGCGCTGTTCGGCGCATCCGTCGGGCCATCAGCTTGCAACAGGGCCAGTCCCTCGGCCGCATCCGCCGCGATGTCGCCCGCCGGCCCGGCCGATCTGGCGCGTTCGGCGGCGTTGCGTCCGGCGACGAAGCCGAAGGCGATGGCCTCGGTGATCGCATTGCCGGACAGCCGGTTGGCGCCGTTCGCCCCGCCGACCGCTTCGCCGGCGCAATACAGGCCCGGCACCTCGGTTTCCATATCCACGCCGACGCGCACCCCGCCCATATGGTAATGGGCGATGGGCGCGACCTCGATGGCGGTTGTCGTCAGGTCGATGCCATTCTTCGCCAGCTTGTCGATGATCGGGCCGAACGCCTTGCGCAGTTCCGTCTCCGGCACATGCTCAAAGCTGAGATAGGCGCCGCCCGCCGGGCTGCCGCGTCCGGCCTCGACCTCCTTGGTGATGGCGTAGGTCGCCTGGTCGCGGGTGATCTGGTAACGACCGCCATCGGCGACGCCATAATTCTGGGTGAATTCCTCGCGGTTGCCGTTCAGCAGCCTGCCGCCCAGCTTGTAGCGGAACGGGTCCCACATGATCGGGTCCATGCCGATGAGGCGCGGCGCCAGATGGCCGATCGGGAAGAACTGCACGAATTCCATGTCGATCAGGCTGGCCCCGGCGCGCAGCGCCATGGCATAGCCGTCGCCGCTCATGTTCAGCGAGGCGCTGTTGCGCCGGTACAGCCGGGTCAGCCCGCCGGTGGCGATGATGGTGGCGGGGGCGGAAATCAGCACCGGCTCGCCGCTGTGCAGGTGAACGCACAGCACGCCGACGGCGGCCCCGTCGCGCCGCACGATATCCACGGCATAGAGATCGCCGACGCGGCGGATCAGATCGTGCCGGATGACCTGCGTGCGCAGCGTCTTGGAGACGGCGGGGCCGGTATTCAGGAAATCGACATAGACGCAGCGCGGCCGGTCATGCCCCGGCGCCTGCACCTGCTTCAGATGGCCATCCTCGGCGGCCCAGCCGACCTTCCATTCCTGCAGGCGGCGGATGGCGTCCACACCTTCCTCGCACAACAGCCGGGCGAGGCGTTCGTCGCACAGCCCGCGCCCGGCGGCCAGCGTGTCCTTCAGATGGTGCGTCCAGTGATCCTCGGTCTGCTCGCCAACGGCGGCGGCAACGGTCATTTGTGCCATCACCGTGGCGCCGCCACGGCCGATCAGGCTGCGGTCGATGAGGATGGAGCGGCTGCCCGCTTCCGAGGCGGCGATAGCGGCGGCCATTCCGGCCCCGCCAGCACCGATGATCGCGATGTCGGTTTCAAGTGTGCGCATAAATGTATGATGGCGGGCTTCGACGCGCTGCACAACATGCTGCTGATGCAAGGCCGCATGCAAACGGGAATCAGGCGGCTTTATGTGCCTTGATCCGGCGTGCCTCATCCTCGCCCAGGGCGTGCTGCGCCAGTTTCAGGTCGTACTGGGATTGCAGGTTCAGCCAGAATTCCGCGCTGTTGCCGAAATACAGGCCGAGCCGGAGTGCCGTGTCGGCGGTGATGCGGCGGCGGTCGTTCACGATCTCGGTGATGCGATTGGGCGAGATGCCGATGGCACGCGCCAGCGCGTTCTGCGACAGGCCATATTCGTCGAGAAATTCCTCCTTCAGCACATCGCCGGGCGTGACGATGGCGAAAGCGTTCTTGGTGGCAGTGGCCATTCTCGGTCTCCTCAATGATAATCCACGATCCGGACATCGAAGGCCTTGCCCTCCGACCAGCGGAAGATCAGCCGCCACTGGTCGTTGATCCGGACGGAATAGAAATCCTTCAACTCGCCCTTCAGCCGCTCCAGCCGGTTGGAGGGCGGTACCGCCATATCCTCCAGCCGCGTGGCGGCATGCAGGGCGGTCAGCTTCAGCTTGGCGCGCCGGGCAACCGCCTCGAAGGCCGGCACGCGCTCATCGGCGAAAAGCCGCTCCGTCGCCTTGTCGCCGAAGGATGCGATCATGCGGAAACTATATACCGCATACCGGTATAAGGATAGACCGATTCTCCACCCTTGACGGGCGGGGGCAGGCGGTCTCACTATGCTAGAAAACATATGTACACAAATGAATAGCCGACCGGGATCAACCTGGCGGCGGACGGGCCAAAAAACAGGGCAACAGGGCTTCCTGGCAGCGAGCGTTCCGATAAGCGGGGCGGCCAGCGGATTGGGAGAGGACGGGTGAGCGACGGCCAATATCTACGCCCGGAGCGGCTTGAGGATGCGGTTGCGGCATTACGCGACGGCACCTGGACATTGCTCGCCGGCGGCACCGACCATTATCCGGCGCGCGTCACGTCGCAGCGCCCTGAGGATATTCTCGACATCACCGGCCTTGCCGGCCTGCGCGGCATCAGCGATGCCGGCGATCATTTCCGTATCGGCGCGCTGACGCGCTGGTCGGACATCGCCGAGGGCAACCTGCCGTCCTGTTTCGACGGGCTGCGCCGCGCGGCGCGGGAGGTCGGCGGCGCGCAGATCCAGAACCGCGCGACGCTTGCCGGCAATCTCTGCAACGCCTCGCCGGCTGCCGATGGCGTGCCGCCGCTGCTGACGCTGGACGCCTCGATTGAGCTGGCCTCGGCGGCGTGCGTGCGCAGCCTGCCGCTTGGCGAGTTCATCCTCGGCAACCGCAAGACCGCGCGCCGGCCGGACGAGTTGGTGACCGCCATCCTGGTGCCGAAGCCGGCGCATGCCGCCCGCAGCACCTTCCTGAAGCTGGGCGCGCGCAAATATCTCGTCATCTCCATCGTCATGGTGGCCGGCGTACTGGAAGTGCGGGACGGCAGGGTTGCCGCCGCGCGGATCGCGGTCGGTTCCTGCTCCGCCGTGGCGCAACGCCTGCCGGCGCTGGAAGCCGCACTTGCCGGACAGCCTGCCGATGCCGGCCTCGCCGGTCTGGCGGCGTCGGAGCATCTGGCCGGGCTGGCACCGATCGGCGATATCCGCGCCGATGCCGACTATCGCCGGGAGGCGGCGCTGGTGCTGGTGCGGCGCTGCCTTGCCGAGCTTGGAGCAACAGCATGAACGCCCCCGCTACTGATAGCCGCATCCGCCTGACGGTGAATGGAACGCCGGTCACGCTCTCCGTGCCGCCGGGGCGGCGGCTGACGCGGGTGCTGCGCGATCATCTGGGCCTGACCGGCACCAAGGTTGGCTGCGATGCCGGCGATTGCGGCGCCTGCACCGTGCTGATGGACGGGCGGCAGGTCTGCGCCTGCCTGGTGCCCGCCGCACAGGCCGACGGGACGGATATCGTCACGGTTGAAGGACTGGCGGGCGAGGGGCTGGCCGAGGATGGCCGGCTGAACGGGTTGCAGCAGGCCTTCCACCGTCATGGCGCGGCGCAGTGCGGCATCTGCACGCCGGGCATGCTGATGGCGGCGAGCGAGCTGCTGGCTTCCGTGGCGAAACCCGACCGGCAGCAGGTCGAGGATGCGCTGGGCGGCGTGCTGTGCCGCTGCACCGGCTACCGCAAGATCGTCGATGCGGTGCTGGATGCCGGCGGGTCCGCGGCGCCGGTGAAGGTCAGAAGCGGCGCCGCCGTTGGCGCGCGCATTGCCCGCAAGGACGGTATCGCGAAGCTGACCGGCGAGGAGAAATTCGGCGCCGACGAGGCGCCCGCCGAGGCGCTGTGGCTGCGCGTCCTGCGCTCGCCCCATGCTCATGCGCGCTTCACGCTGGGTGATCTGGCGGCCTTTCAGAAAAACCATCCTGGGATCGAGCGCATCTTCACCGCCGCTGACGTGCCGGGCAGCAACAGTTTCGGCATCTATCCCGACCTGAAGGACCAGCCGGTGCTGGCCGATGGTTATGTGCGCTTCCGGGGCGAGGCGGTGCTGGCGCTGGTCGGCGATCGCGCGGCGCTGGAGGCGGTGGCCGAGGCGGATATTCCCATCGACTGGCAGGAACTGCCGGCGCTGGTGGGCACCGCGGCCGCGCTGGCCGGGGGAGCAGCGCAGCTGCATGTCGGCAGCGCCGGCAATGTGCTGATCGAGGGCCGCGTCGCGCGCGGCGATCTGGAAGCCGGTTTCGCCAATGCTACGGCGCGCACGGCGCGGCGCTTCGAGACCAGCTATGTCGAGCATGCCTATATCGAGCCGGAGGCCGGCTTCGCCCGGCGCGTCGGCGACCGCATGGAAATCACCGCCTGCACCCAGACGCCCTATATGGACCGCGACGAGGTCGCCCATGTGCTGGGCATCGCGAAGACCGATGTGCGGATCATCCCGACCGCGACCGGCGGCGGCTTCGGCGGCAAGCTGGACATGTCGGTGCAGCCGCTGCTGGCGACGGCTTCCTGGCTGCTGGACCGGCCCGTGCGCATGATCTATCACCGGCCGGAATCCATGGCCTCGACCAC
>Ga0114898_1000201_pt1 | contig 54557 bp, 40 predicted proteins | sample Malvired_Geostar_FD_83496 | JGI IMG/M metagenome (GOLD analysis project Ga0114898, IMG submission 83496) | Marine viral communities from the Global Malaspina Expedition - Malaspina viral metaG DeepMed_Geostar | ecosystem: Environmental > Aquatic > Marine > Oceanic | place: Mediterranean Sea...
AGGAACAACAGATGACAGCCGCCAACCCCACGCCCGCCCGCGGATCCACCGCCAGGCTGGCCCTGACCTCCGCCGTCGCCGCGGGCGTCGAGTGGTACGATTTCTTCGTCTATGGGACGGCGGCGGCGCTGGTGTTCCCGCACATCTTCTTCTCGCCGGAGCTGTCGCCGCTCGTGGCCCAGCTGGCCGCCTTCAGCACCTTCGCCGTCGGCTTCATCGCCCGCCCGCTGGGGGGTGTGGTGTTCGGCCACTTTGGAGATCTCTACGGCCGCAAGGCGACCCTGGTCGCGGCGCTCATGATCATGGGTGTCTCGACCGTCGTCGTCGGCCTGTTGCCGACCTATGCCAGCATCGGCATGTGGGCGCCGCTGATGCTGATCGCCCTGCGCTTCGCGCAGGGGTTCGCCGTAGGGGGACAGTGGGGCGCGGCGGCGCTGATCGCCATCGAGAACGCGCCCGAGGGGCGTCGAGGCCTGTTCGGCAGCTTCGTGCAGATCGGTGTGCCGGCCGGCGTGATCCTGGCCAACGTCGCCTTCATCGTCTCGTTCCGCCTGATGGATCAGGCGGCGTTCGAGGCCTGGGGCTGGCGCATTCCCTTCCTGCTCAGCGTCGTCGTGGTCGGCCTTGCGCTCTACGTCCACACGCGGATGCAGGAATCGCGCGAGTTCGTGGCGGCGGCCGCGAAGCGGGCGCTGGCCGCCCCCTCCCAGACGCCGCGGCGGTCGCCCATTCTGGAGGTGATCGCCTCCAGCTGGCGGCGGATCCTGCTGGCGGGCGGGGCCTTCATCGCCAGCAACGCCTGCTTCTACGTGATCATCACCTGGGTGATCTCCTACGGAACGACGGAACTGGGGCTGTCACGCGAACTGATGCTCATGGGCGTGATGTTCGGCAGCCTCTGCATGATCCCGGCGCTGCTTCTCGTCGCCGCCGCGTCCGATCGGTTCGGACGATACGGGCTGTTTCGGCTCGGCTGCGTGACGACGGGCCTTTGGTCCTTCGCCTTCTTCCCGCTTCTGGAGACGGGCGGACCGATCGCCGTCGGCGCGGCCATCGCGATCGCCCTGTGCTGCGTCGCGATGATGTACGGCCCGCAGGCGGCGCTGTTCGCCGAACTCTTCTCCACCGAAGTCCGGTACTCGGGCGCATCCCTGGGATACCAGGTCGGGGTGCTGCTCGGCGGCGGTTTCGCCCCGATGATCGCCACAGCCCTGTTCGCGGCGTCGCAGAACAGCATGACGGTGGCCGGATACATGGCGGCAACCTGTCTTGTGTCGCTCGTCTGTGTGTCCTGGCTGCACGGCCATCGGCAGGCCGGCGAAGCCGCCCTTGGCGCGGTCGCCGAAGCCGAACGCGGGTGAGGGCGTCCGGCCATGTGCGGGGTGACATCACCAGTGCCTGGACCGGACGGCGCAGCGGTCCGGGGTCTGCTGCAGGGTGCGGTTCGTCGCGGAAGGGATCCCGCCGAAATCCTGCGCGACGCAGGGATCGATCCCAAGGTCTATGGCGACAGGGCGACCGCGATCGACGGCCCGGCGCTGGTCCGGCTGGTGCGCCAGATCCAGTTCAGCCTCGACGACGTCTATCTCGGCTTCTTCGCCAACGGATGCCGCCTGGCGCTGGAGACCGAGCGGTTGATCGCGCTGATGAGCTGCCCAACCCTCGGCGAGGCGCTCAGGGTGAGTATCCGGTTCACCAACGCCATGTTGGCGGACGCCGGGCCGGCCGTGACCGACGATCACGGCGGCGGCCTGCGGCACACCTGCGAATATCATACGATCGAGGGGCTCGACCGGCAGATCCTGGTCTGGATCCGGTTTCTCTGGATCTACCACTTCTTCAGCTGGTTGATCGGCCGTCCCCTGGCGCTCCGCGGCCTGTCCATCCAGGGGCCGCGGCCAGCGCAGAACAGCGGGTTTGACCGCTTCGCCGTCTTTCGCTGCCCTGTGCAGTTCGACGCCCCGGCCGACGCCCTCTCCTACGATTGGAACGACCTGTCGGCGCCCCTGGTCCACCACGCGATCCAGGACTACGAGGCCTACTACGCCAGCGAGCCTGACTGGTTGGAGCCCCCCGGCGAAGCTGTGAGCTGGCGCGAGCGCACGCGGCAGGCGCTCCTGGAGTTCCACAAGGCCGGCGACTGGTCGCCCAGCGTCGTGGACGTCGCTGCGCGGCTCAGGACCGTCGCCCGAAGGCTGCGCCGGAACCTTTCCAGGGAAGGGGCTTGCTTCCAGGAGATCAGGACCAGGCTGCGCGGTGAGCTGGCCGGGGCCTATCTGATCGCCAGCGACCGCCCCATCACACAGATCGGCTTGATCCTGGGGTTCAGCGACCCCGCCAGCTTCTCGCGCCAGTTCGCCGCCTGGGCAGGCGTCAGTCCTTCGATCTACCGCGCCCGATACGGCGCCGATCAAGCCAAGCTCGCGACCGCGACGGCGGTTCTGAGCGAACGAAGGGCCGCCTGACGCCTCGGCGCCCTGGCTGGTCACTTACGTCAAATCACGCTGTCAGCCCGGCAATTGAGTTCCGCGCCCCCTTGCCGCCAAAGGTCAGGGACCGGAGCTCCAGACTTCGGGCGCAACGATCTTGGGATCGAGGGAGGGAACAATGAACAGCAAAATGAACCGCAAGACGACCCGGCGCGTCGGCGCGCTGCCCATCGGCGTGGCCGCTCTGCTGGGAAGCGTGGCCTTGCCCGTCTACGCCCTGGCGCAGACATCGGCGAGTTCGGACGAAGCCATGCTCGAAGAGGTCGTCGTCACCGCTGAGAAGCGGGCTGAAGGCCTGCAGAACATTCCCATCGCCATCACGGCGGTATCGAGCACAACCCTGGAGCGGGCCGGCGCCAAGGAGGTTGGCGATCTGGTCCAGCTGACGCCGAGCCTGCAGTTTGGCACCCGGTCCACGAACATCTTCATCGCCATGCGGGGCATCGGGCAGGCGGGCCAGGACATCGGCAGCCAGTCGGGGGTCACCGTGGCGCTCGACGGGGCGCCGCTGCTCAACCACTTCATGATGAACCCCGCCTTCATGGACATCGAGCGGGTGGAGGTCCTTCGCGGACCGCAGGGCACCATCGCCGGCCGCAACGCCACCGGCGGCGCCATCAACATCTACAGCAAGGCGCCTGCGAACACGAACGACGGAAGCCTCAGTGTGACCCTGGGCGATCGCGAACGGATAGGCGTCAAGGGTCACATCAACAGGGCCTTTTCAGATCAGCTCCTGGGACGGTTGTCGTTCCAGCGCGAAGAGGCCGAAGGCTGGCTGAAGAACGATTTCATCGGCAAGCGCAACAACGACACCGATATCTTCGAGGTGCGCGGCCAACTCCTGTACACGCCGACCGAAACCTTCAGCCTGAAGGGCCTGGTCGACTATACCCGCGACCGGAGCGATCCCGGCTTCGCCCAGATCCTCGGCCGGGCCGATCCTGCGCGGCCGACGGTGCCGGAGTTGCCCACCTACGCCTACCCGCAGAACGACCCTGAGAACCTCACCTTCTACTTCAACGAACCGAACCGGCGCGATGTGGAGAGCGTCCGGGCGACGGCCGTCGCCACCTGGGAGCTGTCTCCCGATGTCACCCTGACCTCTACGACAGGGTTCATCGACCACGAGATCGATCTCACCGACCTGGATGTCGACGCCACCCCAAACACCAACTCGCGTTTCGACTGGATCGGCATCTACGCCCAGCAGACGACGCAGGAGCTCACCCTGACGGCGAACCTTGGCGAGCGGGCCGACATCGTGGCCGGCGCCTTCTACATGCGCGGCGAGTCCAGCGAGCCGCTCTATCTGAGCCTGCCCACCTTCCAGAACTACCTCGTCTACCTGCCGGAGGAGACGCTGGATTCCTACGCCGCCTATGCGCAGTTCCGCTACCAGCTGACCGATAAGCTGCGCGCCACGGTGGGCGGGCGCTACACCACCGACGACAAGTCCTACGAGATGACGTCATCGGTCGCAGGCATGCCGCGGGTCAGCTCGGACTCGGGCAAGTTCAGCGCCTTTACGCCGCGTTTCGTGCTCGACTACACGCCCACCGACGAGACGCTGATCTATGCCAGCGTCTCCCGCGGCTTCAAATCCGGCGGCTTCAACACGCTGGGCGATGTCTCGATGCCCGTGAACCGGTTCAACCCGGAATACGTCTGGAACTACGAGGCCGGCCTCAAGACCATGATGTTCGACCGTAGGCTGCGCATGAGCCTCACCGGCTTCTACGCGGACTACTCGAACCTGCAGCAGACGGTGTTCCGGCTGAACGACCAGACCCAGGTCCGCTTCCCGCGGGTCGAGAATTCGACGTCTGCGACGATCAAGGGCGTGGAGTTTGAAGCCGAGGCGAACCCGATCCGGGGGCTGCGGCTCACCGGCGCGGTGACCTATCTGGACGCCACGTTCGGCTTCTTCTGCAACAACGACCCCCTGTACCCGACGGCGCCGACCTCGCCCTCATGCGCCGGCGCGCGCCGCGACGGGGAGCTGTTGCCCCCCGGGGCGGTCCAGCTGGAGGGCAACGCGCTCACTCAGGCGCCGCGCTGGCAATCCAATCTCTCCGCCCAGTACGGCTTTCCGGTCACCGACAGTCTGAACCTGACGGCGCGGGTGGACTACAAGTGGCAGAGCCGGACCTACTTCGACATCTACAACAATCGGCAGAACTCGCAGGCCGCCTACGGGCTTCTGAACGGCTCGGTCGAACTGGCGTCGGCGGACCGGGCCTGGGCCCTGCTGGCCTGGGTGCGCAACGCCGCGGATGAGCGTTACATCAGCCAGGGTTCGGCCGGATCGGGCGCCACCGCGGCCGTCACGGGTTCGCTGGGGCTGCCCCGAATGTACGGTGTCACGCTCACCCGTCAGTTCTGACCGCTCGCTCCGGAAGCTCAGCCTCTCCCCGGGCTGAGCTTTCCCCGTCGCCACGCCTCTCCGCTTCACAGGACCTCACCATGCATAGTCGCGACAACGTCGCACCCGTTCCCCAACTCGCCCTCTATCGAACCTGGTTGGGTGAGGCGCACGGACTGCAATTTCGCGACTATGCCGACCTGTGGACGTGGTCGACGACGGACCTCGAGCGGTTCTGGGAGAGCGTCTGGGCCTATGGCGGCCTGGAGTCGCCCACGCCGCACCGCGCCGTGGTCCGCGGCGACATGCCCGAGGCCGTATGGTTCGAGGGGGCGCAGGTGAACTACGCCCGGCAGGTCATGCGGCATGCGGAGGCTGCAGACGCCGCCGGACAGCCGGCGATCATCGCCGAAGACGAGACCGGCCGCGTCACCCAGGTGGGCTGGGCCGACCTGCGGCGGCGCGTGGCGTCGCTGGCCCTCGAACTGCGGCGCGCCGGGGTGGGGCGCGGCGACCGCGTCGCGGCCTATCTTCCGAATGTGCCCGAGGCGGTCGTCGCCATGCTGGCCTGCGCCAGCCTGGGGGCGATCTGGACGCTCTGCTCGCCGGACATGGGCACGCCCGCCGTCCTGGATCGCTTCCGGCAGGTGACGCCAAAGGCGCTCATCGCGGCGGACGGCGTCTACTATGGCGGCCGGGCCAGGGACCGCAGCGCCGTCGTGCAGGAAATCCGGCGCGGGCTCGCCAGCCTGCAGGCCGTCTTCGTTCTTCAGACCGGCCATGGCGAGGCCGAGATCGACGGCGCCGTCGACCTCGCCCGCGCCCAGGGGCGGGAAGACGCCGAGGTGGCGGCGTTCGAGCCCGAATGGCTGCCGTTCGACCATCCCCTCTGGATTCTTTATTCCAGCGGAACCACCGGCCTTCCGAAGGCTATCGTGCACGGGCACGGCGGCGTGGCGCTGACCAGCATCGTCGGCAACATGCATCTGGATATCGGGCCGAGCTACGCGGCGAACACCTTCGGCGAGCGGTTCCACTGGTACAGCGCCACGGGCTGGGTGATGTGGAACGTCCAGCTGGGCGGGCTTCTGAGCGGAACCACGATCTGCCTGTTCGACGGCTCACCCAGCGGCGCGCGGGATCAGGTCGACTGGGGGCGACTGTGGCGGTTCGCCGCCCGTCACCGCGTGACCTGGTTCGGCGCCGGCGCGGCCTTCTTCAGCAGCTGCCGCAAGGCCGGCCTGCGCCTGAGCCAGGCGGGCGATCTCGGCGCGGTGCGGGCGCTGGGCAGCACGGGCTCGCCGCTCCCGGCGGAGGTGCAGGCCTGGGGCAGCGAAGCCTTCGCCGCGCTTGGCCAGCCCGACATCTGGTGGTGCAACATTTCCGGCGGCACGGACATCGCCGCAGCCTTCCTCTCGGGCAACCGCGAGCTGCCGCCGGCGCCCGGGCGGCTGCAGTGCCGCCAACTGGGCGCGGCCGTCGAGGCCTGGGATGAGGACGGCCGGCCCGTCGTCGGCCGCGTCGGCGAACTGGTCTGCACGCGCCCCTTCCCGAGCATGCCGCTGTTCTTCTGGGGCGACGCGGACGGCGAGCGGTACCGGAGCTCCTATTTCAACGAATGGCCCGGCGTCTGGCGACACGGCGACTGGCTGCAGGTCGAGGCGGACGGCAGCTGCTCGATCAGCGGCCGGAGCGATGCGACCATCAACCGGAACGGGCTGCGCATGGGGACGGCGGAGATCTATTCGGCGGTCGAGCGTCTCGCCGATGTCGCCGACAGCCTGGTCGTCGACCTGGAGGACGGCAAGGGCGGCAGCCAGCTCGTGATGTTCGTCGTGCCTCGCGCTGGGGGCGCGCTCGATGGCGACCTGGAGGCGGCGATGGCCGGCGCCATCCGTGAGGCGCTGTCGCCGCGGTTCGTGCCTGACCGGTTCATCCTGGCCCCGGGGATCCCCCGCACCCTCTCGGGCAAGAAGCAGGAACTGCCCATCAAGCGCCTGTTTCAGGGCTGGCCGTTGAAGAAGGTCCTCAACCTCGACGGGGTCGAGAACCCTGAGGTGATCGCCTGGTATCAGGCCCAGGCGGAGACCTGGCTGGACGGGGCCCGAGCATCGAGTCCCGTATGATCAGTCGCCGGGACCTGGCCGGGATGGCCGCCGCCCGACACATGAAGAAGAGGGAGCAGCCCATGGTCTTGGGGAATAGTCGACGGACCCGTCGCCGTGTATCGATCCGCGGCCTCCTGGCTTCGGCGGCGGGCCTTCTGGCTCTGGCCATCGCCGCCCCGGGCGCGGCGGCGACTCCGTGCGAGGCGCTGCGCAGGCTCAATCTGCCGGACACCGTGATCAAGAGCGCCGATGTTGTGCCCCCTGGCGGCTTCGCCGCCATGGGTCCGATCCGGGCCCAGGACCTTCCGGCCTTCTGCCGCGTCGTGGCCTCGGTCCGAGCCGAGCCGGGTTCGGATATCGGGGTGGAGATCTGGCTGCCGCTTTCGGGATGGCGGGGCGTCTTCCATGGCAACGGCAATGGCGGCTTCGGCGGCGTCCTGGCCGCCGGCTACGGACCCATGACCGCGGGGCTGCGCCGCGGCTACGCCACCGCCGTCACCGACACCGGCACGGCCCCGGCCACGCCCCTGGACGGCGAGGCCCTGATCGGCCAGCCGCAGAAGTGGCGGGATTGGGCGCGCCGCTCGACCCACGTCATGACGGTGACGGGCAAGGCGATCACCGAGGCCTTCTATGGAGCGCCCGCTCGGCGCGCCTATTACACGGGATGTTCGACGGGCGGTCAGGAGGGCCTGATCGAGGCGCTCTACTATCCGCACGACTACGACGGCATTCTTGTGGGCGCGCCGGTCATCAATCGCACCTGGGGCCATGGGGCGGTGTTGTGGAACGACCTCGCCGCCAACCTGGAGCCCGGTCGCCGCCTCTCGGAGGTGAAGCTCCGCCTGCTCAGCAAGGCCGCGTTGCAGCGCTGCGGCGCAAGCGGAAGCGGTCTGAGCCGCGACCCGTTCATCGGCGATCCCAAGGCCTGCCGTTTCGACCCCGGGGAGCTGGCGTGCGGCGACCAGGATCGGGAGGATTGCCTGACTGCAGGAGAGGTGGCGACGGCCCGCGCCTTCTATTCGGGGCCGACCGACCGGAGGGGGCGGCCGCTGTTCTACGGCTGGCTGCCCGGAAGCGAGACGACCGGTCACTTCGACTGGAGCTTTCTGCAGTCGCGCCCGAACGGCGAGCCGCCCTTTGTGAGCCTCTTCAAGTGGGTGTTTGGCCCCGACTGGGACTGGTCCGCCTTCCAGGTCGAGCGCGACATGGCCAAGGTCGACGCCGCCCTGGGGCCCATCGTGAACGACGCCACGCGCGGGAGCCTGCGCGATTTTCGCGCCAGGGGCGGCAAGCTGATCATCTATCACGGCTGGGCCGATAGCCTCGTGCCGCCCGATCAGAGCGTCGCCTTCTACGAGCGGGCCGTGCAGGAGGCCGGCGGCCTTGAGGAGGCCCGGGGTTTCGCCCGGCTTTTCATGGCCCCGGGATTCTCCCACTGCGCAGGCGGCCCTGGTCCAGATGTGTTCAACGCTGCGGGCGCCGCGGCTATCCCGCCGCCCACCGCGACGCCGCGACACGACCTCTTCGCGGCCCTCGTGGACTGGGTCGAAGGCGCCCCTGCGCCGGATCAGGTGATCAGCACGCGCTATGTGGACGGGTCACCGGCCAAGGGCGTGGCGATGCAGCGCCCGCTATGCGCCTATCCCGCCAAGGCCTGGCGACGCGGCTCCGGCGACCCAAACAACCCGGCCAGCTTCGTGTGCTCAGTCTCACCGCCGACCTGACCTGGCGTAACCTACGCCCCGCCGTTGGGGCCTACTCCTTCGCGGGGCCGGCCAAGCCGCCCGCCACGCCGATAGCAAGGCATGCCGCCGGCGATCCCGCCGCACTTTTTCCAGTTACGACCGGAGAGGGTGGTGATGGTTTTTCGTGCGCTGCGTCTTCCCTTGGGAGGCCCGGAGCCTCATCGGGGTTCAGGATCGTCTCATGCGTCAGCAGCACTTCGTCGCCACCGCCGTCGGCCTGGCGCTTCTCGCCCAGGGCCTGGCTTTTCCGGCGCTGGGCCAAACTTCAGGCGCTGTCGCGGCGACGCCGGCTCGGCTGCCCGTCACCACGCCCAGGGCGGCCTATGGTTTCGGGATCGGGGATAGTTATCACCTGGCCAACTACAGCCAGATGGTCGCCTACTGGCGGACCCTGGAGCGCCAGTCCGATCGCATGCGCGTCGTCTCCATGGGCCAGACGACCGAGGGCCGCGACCAGTTGATGGCCATCGTCTCGTCGCCGGCCAATCTGGCCAAGCTCGATCGCTATCAGGACATCGCCCGCCAGCTCAGCCAGGTCGAGGGACTGACCGACGCCCAGGCCCGCGCCCTGGCCGCCGAGGGCAAGGCGGTGGTCTGGATCGACGGGGGCCTGCATTCCACCGAGCAGGTCTCGACCCAGCAGCTGACCCAGACCCTCTATGAGATGGTCAGCGGCCAGGACCCCGAGACGCTGAAGATCCTCGACGACTGCATCATCCTGTTCGCGCACGCCAATCCGGACGGCAACGAGCTGGTCGCGGACTGGTACATGCGCAATCCCAAGCCCGAGGATCGCGAGTATGAGAGCCTGCCCCGGCTCTACAACTGGTATGTCGGGCACGACAACAACCGCGACTTCTTCATGTCGAACATGAAGGAGACGGTGAACATCAACCGGGTCCTGTACCGGGAGTGGTTCCCGCAGATCGTCTATAATCACCACCAGTCGGGACCGCCCGGGACGGTGGTGTTCATCCCGCCGCACCGCAATCCCTACAACTACAACCTCAATCCCCTGGTCCTGACCGGGCTGGACTCCGTCGGCGCCCGGATGCTCGACCGGCTGATCGCGGAGGGGAAGCCCGGCGGCGTGCGGCGGGAATATGCGCCCTACACCAACTGGGCCGGCACGACCCTGCGCTCCAACGCCCTGTTCCACAATTCGATCGGGGTGATCACCGAGATCATCGGCGCGCCCAATCCCGCCCAGCTGGAACTGGTGCCGCGCCAGCAATTGCCGACCAACGACAACCTGACGCCGATCCCGCCCCGGACCTTCACCTTCCAGGACGGCGTCGACTATTCGGTCAGCCTGAACCGCGGCCTGCTGGGCTACGCCGCCAGCAATCGTGAGCACCTGCTCTATTCCATCTATCTGATGGGCAAGCAGAACATCGCGCTGGGCCAGACGGACCACTGGACGATCAATCCCCGCCGCATCGCCGAGCTGGAGGCCGCCGCCGAGGGCGGGACCTACCGCCAGGGGACGCCCCGCTGGGGCATGGGCTTCGCCGGCGACGCCATCGATCCCTCGCTGTTCGACCAGGTGATCCGCGATCCCGAGACCCGCGACCCGCGGGGCTACATCCTGAGCGCCGACCAGCCGGACTTCCCCTCGGTCGTCATCTTCATGAACGCCCTGATCAAGAGCGGCCTGCAGGTCGACCGGGCCACCGAGGCCTTCACCGTGGGGGACAAGACCTATCCCGCTGGCTCCTTCGTGGTGAAGACCGCCCAGCCCTACCGCGCCCAGGTGATGGACATGTTCGAGGCGCAGCTTCACCCCGACAACATCCCCTATCCCGGCGCCGACCCGATCCCGCCGCACAATGTCACCGGCTATACGCTCGCCTACCAGATGGGGGTGGAGTTCGACCGCGTCCTCGACGGCTTCGAGGCGCCGACCGAGCGCGTGCCCGACGTGCTGACGCCGCCGCCGGGACGGATCGTCGGAACGGGCCGCGCCGGCTATGTGGTCAGCCATGAGGCGAACAACGCCTTCCTGGTCCAGAACCGCCTGCTGAAGGCTGGTCTCTCCGTCGAGTGGCTCACCGAGGCGGTCGAGGCTGGCGGTGAGGCGTTCGCCCCCGGCGCCCTTTGGATCCCCGAGGCGCCCGGCGTGCGCGCGAGCCTCGAGGGCGCCCTGCGTGACGCCGGCCTCGACGCCTATGCGGTGGTCCAAAAGCCGGACTCGCCGGCCCTGCCCATGAAGCCGATCCGCATCGGCCTGGTCGACCTCTATGGCGGCGTCATGCAGTCGGGCTGGAACCGCTGGCTGTTCGAGTCCTACGAATTCCCCTTCGAGGTGGTGTTCCCGCAGCAGCTCGACGCCGGCGGCCTGAAGGACAGGTATGACGTGCTGGTCTTCTCCGACGAGACCGTGCTGGAGCCGCCGGCGCCGGACCGTCCCCGGCGGGGCCAGCCGATGGCGGCCGCCATCCCGGCCGAATGGCGCGACAAGCTCGGCCATGTGACCGAGGAGAAGACCGTGCCCCGGCTCGTCGAGTTCGTGAAGGCCGGCGGCACGCTGGTGGCCATCGGCAGCGCGACCCAGCTGGCCGAGGATCTGGGCGTGCCCGTCACCGACGCCCTGGTGGACGCCAACGGCAAGCATCTGCCGCGGTCCCAGTTCTTCGTGCCGGGCTCGGTCATGGCCAACAGGGTCGACAACACCCAGCCCCTGGCCTTCGGCCTGCCGGCGGAGGTCAGCGTCTATTACTACAACAGCCCCGCCCTGAAGGCGGGCGGCGGGGCCACCCCCGTGGCCTGGTTCGACAGCGCCGAGAGCCTGCGCAGCGGCTGGGCCTGGGGGCAGCAGCACCTGCAAGGGGCCGCCTCCATCGTCGAGGCGCCGCTGGGGGCCGGGAAGGTTTTCCTGATGGGGCCGGAAGTCACCCAGCTGGGCCAGTCCCAAGGCACCTACAAGTTCCTCTTCAACGGCCTCTACTACGGGCCGGCAAGCGCGGGCCGCTAGCCGGGGCGGGCGGTCCCTGGCGCAGGCTCCGTCCTGCCCGGGGGCGCCCAGGCCCACCTCATGCCTATCCGAACAGTGGAGCGTACGTCTTTGAGTCCCTCGTCCCTTCGCGTGGCCACGCGCCTGAAGAGCATCCAGGTTTCCCCGATCCTGACATTGTCGCAGCGCGCCCGCGATCTCCGCGCCGCCGGTCGCGACATCATCGATCTGACCGTCGGCGAGCCCGACTTCGACACGCCCGAGGAGATCAAGGCGGCGGCCAAGGCGGCGATCGACCGCGGCCAGACCAAGTACACGGCCCTGAACGGCGCGCCGGAACTCCTGGAGGCCATAGCCGAGCGGATGATCGACCGGGGGGTGAACCTGGCCGACCAGTCGATCATCGCCTGCGCCGGCGCCAAACAGGTCATCAGCCATGCGCTGGAGGCCACCCTGGAGGACGGCGACGAGGTCATCCTGCCGACGCCCTACTGGACCTCCTATCTCGACATGGTGCGGCTGAAGGGCGGCGAGCCGGTCGCCGCCCCCGGGCGCAACGATCCGCGCACCGGCTGGCGCCTGGACGCCCGGTCGATCGAGGCGGCGATCACCCCGCGCACCCGCTGGCTGATCCTTAATACCCCCAACAACCCCACCGGGGTGGCGGCGACGGACGAGGAACTGGCCCAGGTCGCCGACGTGCTGCGCCGCCATCCCCGGGTGTGGCTGATGTGCGATGACATCTATGAGGACCTGGTCTATGGCCGCCGCGCCCGACCGCTCCTGGTCAGCCATCCGGATCTCGCCGAACGGGCCCTGGCGGTGAATGGGGCGTCCAAGGCCTATGCGATGACCGGCTGGCGGATCGGCTGGGGGGCGGGGCCTTCGGCGCTGATCGCGGCCATGAGCATCGTGCAGAGCCAGACCACCTCGGCGCCGTGCTCGATCAGCCAGGCGGCGGCCCTGGCGGCGATCACCGGGCCGCGCGCCTCGGTGGACGCCATGCGCTCGGCCTTCCGCAGCCGGCGGGACCTGCTGGTCTCCCTGCTCAACGAGGTCTCGGGCATGAGCTGCCCGACGCCGGACGGCGCCTTCTACGCCTTCCCCTCGGTTCGCGGCCTGATCGGGGCGCGGACCATGAAGGGGGACATGCTGGCCTCGGACATCGATATCTCCACCTACCTGCTGGAGAGCGCGGGCGTGGCCACCGTGCCGGGCACGGTGTTTGGCGTGTCGGGCTATCTGCGGCTGTCCTTCGCCGCCAAGGCCGAGACCCTGGTCGAGGCTTGCGCCCGCATCGGCGCGGCCTGCGTGGCGGTGACCGCGGTGACGGCGACCCAGGCCTGACCGCCCTCTAGAAGGCGATCAGCAGCCGCGCCAGGAGGGCGTCTCCGGCGTCCCGGCGGGCCCCGGCCGGGATGCGATTCTCAATCTTCCAGTGGCTCGCATTGACCATCAGCCGGGCCCAGGACTCCATCCGCCAATTCAGGCCCACGGTCATGTCGTCGCCGGTCCCGCCGAAGGGCGCGTCGCTGTTGTCCAACCGCTGGACCCGACAGGTGACCTCCAGGCTGCCCAGGCCGCCGCGGGAGAGGGGCGCATCTGGGGCGCGGCGCACGAAGGTCCCGGCCCGGGGACTGTAGGTCGCCGGCTCGCCGGTCAGGACCCAGCCGGCCGAGAGCGTCCAGGCCTGCACGTCGGCGGCCAGGGTGGCGGTCTCGATCCGCCGCTCGCCGAACTCAAAAAAGGCCCAGGTCGGTCCGCTCACCGCGCCGATCTCGCCGCCAAGGCCCCGGGCGCGCCTGGGCCCCGCCAGGGTCCCCAGGGCCACGTGGATGCGGTCATTGACAGGGCTGACCCAGTTGGTGTTGCGCGACAGCCGGGACAGGCCCGAGGTGAAGTCCTCCTGATAGCCCCATGCGCCCAGGTGCAGCACCCCCTCCGGGGCGCTGACGGGATTCCAGTGTCCCCGCACGGTGGTGGTCACCGCGCCTTCCGTCAGCTCGGGGCGGTTGACGTCGTCGCCCGCCACCTGTCCGGCGATGTGCCAGGTGTCGGCGAACAGCTTGGCCGTCAGGCCCATGCCGTAGAGACCCTTCTGGGGGGCGAGGGCGCCGGCGACCACATTGCGCTCGATGAAGGGCAGGCCCTCCGATGAGCTGGAGCCCTCCAGGCCGCGCTCGGTCAGGCGATTGCCCAGGGTGATCTCCACCTCGCCCAGAGGCGCAGGCTCGGTCCAGGACAGATAGGCGCTGCGCAGGGCCGGCTCGTCGCCGGCGAAGTCCGCCGTCAGGATGAAGGCCAGCCGGTCGATGGCGCCCTCGACCCCGAAATAGAGGATGCGAATATCGTGGTCGCTGGCGTTGCGGGCAGCGTCGTCGGATCCGGACGTCGACACGCCATCAAGGAAGAACCGGGCCTTGGGCCGGATCTGGAAACGCCCGTCTGGGGATTCGTACTGCAGTCCCGCGGCGTCCGTCGACTGGGAGGCGGCAACGGCCGGGATCGCCAGAAGGCAGATCCCGGCCGCCAGGGCCAGGCGCAGGCGAGGGCGAACCTCGCCTCGCCTCACCGGCCAGCCCCGGCGGGACCCGCGCCGCCCTGGGCCGCCGCGGCCGGTCCGTAGAACAGGCCGTTGAACAGGAACTTGTAGGTTCCGTGGGACTGCGCCCGCTGGGTCACTTCCGGACCCATCAGGAACACTTTACCGCGACCGAGATCGGCCTCGACGATCGAACTGGCGCCGTCCAGGCTGGCCTGGCCCAGGGCCCAGCCGCTGATCATCGTGTCGGGGCCGGGGAAGCTGGCCACCGTCCGAACGCCTTGAGCGCCCGGGGCGACCTTGAAGGCCGGGCTATTGTAGTAATAGACCTTCACCTCCTCGGGCAGGCCGTAGGCCAGGGGATCGCTGACATCGACCACATTGGTCATGATGGCGCCGGGGACGAAGAACTCGGTCCGCGGCAGGTGTTCGCCCTGGGCGTTGATCAGGGCGTCCTGCACCGGAAGGCCCAGATCCTGCGCCAGGCGGGTCGAGCTGCCGATGGCGATCAGAGCGCCCCCTTGCCGGACGAAACGGTCCAGCTGAGGCACGGTGGTCTCGGGGGTGATCCTGCCCAGCCAGCCGCGGAATTCGGCCGGGATGGAGGCCGCGTCCGGCTGGGCCCGCTCCCGACGGGGATCGGACGGGATCACATCGTTGGCGAAGACGATGACGTCGTACTTGGCGTTGAGATTTCCGGCGTCCAGGCCCTGGGGATAGACCACCTCATAGGGGAACTCGAACTGCTCGAAGATCCAGCGGATCCAGCCCGACGGCATCACGCCGCCATAGGTGTCCACCAGGGCGATCCGCACGGGCTTGATCGGCAGGGTGGGGGCGGCCGGCTGGGCCGCGGCGGCGTAGACGTTCACCCCCGTGTCGCGGGCGGCCGCTTCCAGCAGGTCGCGAACGCCGGCCCCGGCCGGAACCCAGAAGGCGCCGGGCGCGAAGGTCTCGCCGCCGTGCGCCACCTCCGTGGTCAGCCAGAAGACCGGCTTGCCGGCCGCCAGCAGGCGGTTCTGGATGATGAAGGCGTTGTTGGTCTCGCGGCTGATCAGATAGCCGCCGGCGCCCTGGCCGAGAATGCGGCCCGGCGGCGGGGCGATGACGTCGCCGACCGGCTCCACGGGGGCTTCGAACCCGTCGAGCACCCGGTCGAAGGCCACGCCCATCTGGTATGCCAGGGTGTAGCCGGCGACGTCATAGGGCGGGATCGGCGGGCCGCCCGGATAGGGGAAGTCGTCGGGGTGGTTCTGCGGTTCGAAGATGTCGAGCACGGTGGAGCGGTAGGCCTGGCCGGTTTTCACCACAAAGGAGCCGGCCGGATAGGTCTTGCCGGCGACGGTGAAGGCCCGGGTGGCGCGGTCCACGTCGACCCCGCCCTTGATCAGCACATTGACCAGGGCCACGGCCGTCGGGAGGTCGGCCTGGTCGGCGGGGATGATGTAGCCGCGGGGATCGCGGTCTTCCGGCGCGCGCAGGGCGGCGAACAGGGCGGGATCCACCGCCTCGGACCGCCGCCAGGCGTCGCCGGTGGTCGGCTTGAAGGGCGGCGCAGCCTTCACCGCGGCGTCGAGCTTGGCGATGTCCGTGGGCGTGATGGTCCAGGAGTCCTGCTGGCCCTTCTCGATGCCGTTCCGGCCCATGCGATAGATGCCGAAGAGCAGGTTTTCGCGGTTGCGCGATGCGAAGTCGAGCACCGCCCGGTTCATGCTGACCGAGTAGGCGATGGGCTGATGGAAGCGCCATTCCTGCGGCGCGATGGGCATGGGCAGGTCGTTGCGGGCGATCTGGTTCTTGGGCAGCAGATCGATCGTCATCGGGGTCGGCGAGCCGGTGATCTCGGTCAGGATGCCGATGGCGTTGTGGAAAAGCGCGGTCGACCGCAGGGTGGCGTTGGTCCAGTTGGAATAGGTGGCCACGCTGCGCCGGCCCGACCCAGGCTTGCCCTCGCGGATCAGCCGGTCGGTCATGGCCGCGCCCACCCCGTCCAGGCCGGTGATGACCATGGGCTCAAGGTTGTAGTTGTAGGGGTCGCGGAAGGGCGGGATGAACACGACCATGCCCGGAGGTCCGGCCTGGTGGTGATTGTAGACGATCTGGGGAAACCACTCGCGATAGAGAACCCGGTTGATGTTGATGTTCTCGGGCTGGTTCGACATCAGGAAGTCGCGGTTGTTGTCGTGGCCGACATACTTCTGATAGAGCCGCGGAATGTCGTTGAAGCTCCGCTGAGCGGGGTCGGACTTGCGCATATACCAGTCCGAAACCAGCTCCATGCCGTCGGGATTGGCCGGTACGAACAGGATGATGTTGTCCTGCAGGAAGCGCAGGGTCTCGGCGTCCTGGCCGCTGACCATCTCGTAGAGCGTCAGGGTGAGCTGCTGGGCTCCCACGGTCTCGGTGGCGTGCAGGCCCCCATCGATCCAGACCACCGTCTTGCCTTCGGCCGCCAGGGCCTTGGCCTGATCCTCAGTCAGGCCCTCGGCCTTGGCGAGGCGCCGGGAAATGTCCTTGTAGTGATCCAGGCGGGCGAGGTTTTCAGGCGCCGAGACGATGGCCATCAGCTGGTCGCGGCCTTCGGCGGTCTTGCCGATGGTGGTCAGCTCCATCCGGTCGGATTCGCCGGCCAGACGCTTCCAGTAGGTCTCCAGCTGCGTGTAGTTGGCGAGCTTGTAGTCGTCCCCGATATCGAAGCCGAACACCGAGCTGGGCGGCGAGACCCTTGCCGCCGTCTGTGCGTCCGCCCCCAGGCCTGAAAGGAAGAGGGCCGTCCCCAGGACGGCCGCCGCAAGTTTCCCACGCATCTCCACAACCCCAGTTTCACCGCCCGCGCGCCGCGCGCAGCCCATACAGGGGTAGACGCAGCGGGGGCGGAGTTCGCCACCTGGGCGGGGGAAACGGGATCTATCTTGGCCGGGGCGGCGGCGCGCCCAGCGCGGCGCCAGGGGGCCGTGTCATTTGCCTAAGTTGAGGGCGGTGTGCGCCTGCGCCGGGCCTCAAGGTCGGCCCGGGCCCGAATCCGCAGGGCGATCACCCGGGGATCTTCGGCCGCGTCGCCCAGGTCGCTCCAGAGCGCATTCGCCTGCGCCCAGGCCTGGGCGTTCTCCGGCGAGGCGGCGGCCCATCGTTCGGCCGCCTCGCGGGTCTCGGGGCAGGCGTCAGTTGACTGCAGGCGCGCAAGCCATTCGGCGGCGGCGGCCAGGGCCGTCGCTGTCGCGGGGCTCGATATCGGCTTGCGATTCATGCCTCTCCAGGACCCGGGCCATCAGGTGGCGCATCGAACGCGTGACGTGCTTCTGGACGGCGCTGACGGAGATGTCGAGAAGCTCCGCCACCTCACTGTAGGACATGCCCTCCCATCTCAGAAGAACCAAGATGGTCCGGCTGCGCTCAGGCAATTCGTCCATGGCCTGGAGGGTCGTCGCCAACTGTTCCCGCGCCCGCAGAATCCTTTCGGGCGACATGTCGTCGGGCGGATGGTCGTGCTCGAGCAGCTCACAGTGGTCCTGGCGACGGCGGACCTGGTCGCGGCGGTAGCGGTCGCGCAGGACATTCCGGGCGACGCGGATCACATAGTGCTCCAGATTGTCGATGCCGCCGGCGTCACGTCCGTGCATGCGGATCATGACCTCCTGGATGAGGTCGTCGATCTCGTCGTCAGGCGCCTTGTTTCGGAAGAAGGCGCGAAGGGAAGGGCAAAACGTCAGCACCTCCCAAGGCGCGGCCTGATCTGAGATCTGAATGCTGGACTGTAAAGCAGACATCTATCCCCCCGCAAAAAAGTCACCCGTTGACTGGATGATGACTGTAAATAGTGGCGTAGACTTGGATATTTTCCCTTCGAATACAAAAAACTGACATCTGCTTGGTTTTGTCACATTGGATGATGTGTTGTTGACGCAAGTTGATGATCAAATTTCATCGGTTCATGTCTTGCGCTCAACGGAAGTCGCCAGACCGATAACTCGTTCAGGTTGTGGGTTTGGCGAGATACACATCCTTGTCGAGTTCCCCCTCCCATTTCGCGACGGTCACCGCCACGGCGAGATCGGAGGTGCAGTTCGGCACCGTGCGCATCATGTCGAGAATCCGGTCGAAGGGCAGGATGAAGCCCACCACCATGGCGGTCTGTTCAGGACCAAGGCCCAGGGTCTGAAGGACGCCGGCCAGCAGGAACAACGAGGCTGACGGCACGGGCGCCGATCCCACGGCGATGACCGCGATGGAGATGATCACCAGCAGGCCTTGGAGGAGGGTGACCTCCACCCCAAAGGCCTGGGCCGCGAACATGGCCAGCAGTCCCACATACATGGCGGTGCCGTCCATGCTCACCGTGACGCCGATCGGAAGGCTGGTGGACGCCACCACCCGGCTCACCCCCAGGTTCTCCTCGGCGACGCGCATCACCACAGGCAGGGTCGCGGCGCTGGAGGAGGTGGAGAAGGCGACCACCACAGCGTCGGCGATGTCCCGCAGGAACGGGGTGACGGGCAGGCCGGCCGCCAGGCGGATCAGCCCGCCATGCACCACCAGGACCTGCAGGGCGCAGCCGACCAGCACACAGACGGCCAGCAGGAAGACATGGATGAAGGCCGCCGGGCCGACGACGCCTGTCACCCAGGCGATCAGGGCGAAAACGCCGAACGGGGCGACTTCCATCACGCCCCGGGTCATCTTCTGCATCACGTCGGCGAGGGACGCGAAGGCCCGCGCCACCGGGCGCCCGGTCTCGCCGGCGGTCAGCACCGCCAGGCCGAAGATGATCGCAAAGAAGATCACCGCCAGAATGTCCCCCTCGGCCAGGGCGGCCACCGGGTTCATCGGCACGATGGCCAGGAACTGATCGGTGAGCGAAAGCGGCGCAGCGACAGCCGGAGCCTCGGTCGGCTGGCCGAGGACCACCCCGGCGCCGGGCCGCGCCAAGGCGCCCAGTCCAAGCCCCAGGGCCGCGCCGATCAGGGTGGTGACGAAGTAGAGGAACACGGTCTTGACCCCGACGCCCCCCAGGCGACGGATGTCGCCCATGGAGACGACGCCGGCCACGATGGTGGCGAAGACCAGCGGCGTGACCAGCATGCGGATCAGCCGGATGAAGAGGTCGCCGATCCAGCGGATCTGTTCAGCCTGGTCCCCCAGGAGGAGACCGGCGCCCACCCCCAGCGCCATGCCCAGGAAGATGCGCTTCCAGAGGGTGACGCCAAACCAATAGGTTCCGAGGGCGGCGGCGACGGGCCCGCGGGCCGACGGGAGGATGGCGGGCGGCCCGCCCGCTTCGCCCTGCGTGGTCTTGGTCACGATCATCCCCCGAACGCCTGACCCCTTGTTCGGATGACGAGGGTTCACCCGATCAGCAGCCCCCGAAAGCGATTTATTCTGTCCGCCTCATGACAAAACGGCATGGGCGGGCCGGTGTCGCGCGCGCGATTCCGCCAGTCGGGGTCGGCGATGGGGGTGAGGCCCCAGACGCCAGGCGGTGCGGCGATTTTTGCCATGTGTCAGTTTGCGCCGAGCCCGCGTCTTCCCTGCAGAGGCCCCACGAGCGGAGCCCGACGGCAGGACAAGGGGATAAGTTCATGCGCGGAATATCATCAGGACTTGGCGCTAAGTTGGGCCTCCTGGCCGGCGCGGCGATCGCGGCGCTTTCGGTCAGCGCCGCCTCGGCCCAGGAGGCGGTCAGCGAGGTCGACGAGCTGATCGTTACGGCGACCCGGCGCGACACGACGGTGCAGACGACGCCGCTGGCCATCACCGCCCTGGGCGAAACCGCCCTGGAGAATATGGGCGCCACCGGGCTGCAGGACATCACCTCGATGGTGCCCAGCCTGAAGATCGGCGGGGGTTCGGACGGGGGCGGCCGTATCACCCTGAGAGGCATCCAGGCGTCCGGCGAGGCGACGGTCGGCCTCTATTACGACGAGACGCCGCTCACCGGCCCGTCCGACACCAGCCAGAACTCCGGCGGCCGCTCCCAGGATGGCAACCTGTTCGATGTGGAGCGGATCGAGGTCCTGCGTGGACCCCAGGGCACCCTCTACGGCTCGGGCTCCATGGGCGGCACGGTCCGGGTCATCTTCAACAAGGCCGACACCCGGGAATTTTCCGGCGCGGTGGACGTCATGGGCTCGGCCATGGAGGAGGGCGAGGCCAGCTACTACGCCAAGGGCGTGGTCAATGTGCCCCTGATCGAGGACAAGCTCGGCGCCCGCCTGGTGCTCTACGAAGAACAGCGCGGCGGCTTCATCGACAACACCCGCTACGACGCCGAGGACATCAACGACCGCATCACCACGGGCGGCCGCGTCATGGTCACGGCCCTGCCGCTGGACAATGTCTCCTGGCACGGCATGTTCATGCGCCAGAAGACCGACGCCCCCGGCGGCGGGTCCACCTGGTATCCGCTGCTCGGCGAAAAGGAATACAGCACCGATCGCTATGTCATCCCGATCAACCGCGATGAGCTGACCCTCTATTCCAGCGACCTGGAGTGGGATGTCGGTTTCGCCGATATCGCCTGGGCGGCGGCCTATTATGAGTGGGATCAGGTCAACGCCAGCGACTACACCTATACGATGCTGCGCAACTCAACCAGCGTGGCCAACTGCACCAACTGGTTCAAGTTGTCGCTCGGGGTGCCGACCACCTCGTGCAACAGCCAGCAGCTCGCCCAGTTCACCGCCTTCGCCCTCTCACAGACCCCGACCACGCTTTACAAGCCGGCCTGGCTGCACACCTTCAACAGCGAACTTCGCATCAGCTCCAAGGGCGACTCCAAGCTCAACTGGACCCTCGGCGCCTTCATCGAGAAGCGTGAGGACTATGTCGACAGCACGCTCGCCGTGGTCGACTCCAACACCGGCGTGATCGGCGTTCCGCCGACCATCTTCTTCCACCGCGACATCACCACCGAGACCGACCAGACGGCCCTGTTCGGCGATGTCTCCTACGAGCTGATCGACGGCCTGACCTTCAATGTCGGCCTGCGGCAATTCAAGTACGACAAGACCACCTACGGCCAGACCGACATGCCCAACTGGGTGTCCGGCTCGCTGGTTGAACCCTGGCGGAGCTCCAGCGCCGACGCCGAGGGCTGGCTCGAGAAGTACAGCGTCAACTACCAGTTCAATCCCGACATCATGCTCTACGCCACGGCGGCTGAAGGCTTCCGTCCAGGCGGCGCCAACAATACGCCGAACCTGGAGCCGGAACTGGTCCCCTATGGCCCCGACGCGGTGTGGAACTACGAGCTGGGCGTGAAGACGGCGTGGTTCGACCGCCGCCTGACCCTGAACGCGGCGCTCTATCAGATCGACTGGGACAATATCCAGACCTCGGCCCAGACCCTGAGCGGCTGCTGCAGCTTCATCGTCAACGCCGGCAAGGCGCGGATCCGGGGCGTCGAGTTCGAATATATGGCGCGCCCGATGGCGGGGCTGTCGATCTCTGGCGGCCTCACCTTCTCCGAGCCCGAGCTGCTGGAGGATCAGATCAACCCCAATATCCGTGACTCCACCTCGCTGGGGGATAAGGGCGACCAGATCCCCGACATCAGCAAGTTCTCGGCCTCGACCAGCGTCGACTATGTGTGGCCGGTCACCGACGCCTTCGACGGGATGCTGCGGCTGGACTACAGCTATATCGGCAAGTCCTACTCGCACTTCCGCCCGACCAACACCTATTACGAGAAGCAGGGCGACTTCGGCGTCGTGAACATGCGGACCGGGCTCGAAGGGCCGGACTGGGGCGCCTATGTCTTCGTCCGCAACGTGTTCGACATCTACGGCGCCTATTCGGTGAGTTCGAGCGCGGGCTCCGAACAACTCGTCAACTCGACCCTGCCGCGGACGGTGGGCGTCAATCTTCGCAAGTCGTTCTAGCCCCCTCTCGAACGACAGGCGCGGCCGCCGCCACTCCGACTGGCGGCGGCCTTGCGCTTCTTCTTGCTGGCGCGGCGGAGAGCGGCGCCCGCAATCGCGGCACATGAGCACGGCTTCTGAACTTCCGGGCCAGGACAGGGGCGAGCGCCCCGCAATCTGCTGGTCTCCAAGCCAGACCTGACGTCTCGTGAGTTCTACGCATGACCTCCCAGTATCAATGTCCCGTCATTTCCTGCTTCCCTCCATTGGCGACCTGACGGCCTTCGAGGCCGCCGCCCGCCATGGGAGCTTCACCCGGGCGGCGGTCGAGCTGAACCTGACCCAGAGCGCCATCAGCCGCGCCGTGCGCATGCTGGAGGACCGCATCGACGTCGTCCTGTTCGAGCGGGTTCGCCAGCGGGTGGTCTTGACGGCGGCGGGGGTCGCCTATCTCAAGGAAGTCCAGCGCATCCTCGCCGAACTGCGGCAGGCGACCCACAAGGTGATGGCCTTCACCGAGGCCACCACGACGCTGACGGTCGCGGTGCTGCCGACCTTCGCCACCCGCTGGCTGGTGCCGCGGCTGCCGACCTTCGTCGAGGCCCATCCCGACATCACCCTGAACTTCTCCGCCCGGCTCGAGCCGTTCGACTTCGAGAGCGAGATGTTCGATGCGGCGATCCACTATGGCGCGCCGACCTGGGCCTCGGCCCACTGCCACCATCTGATGAACGAGGTCACCGTGGTGGTGACAAGCCCGGAATATCGCGCCGCCCGCCGCCTTCGCCAGCCGGAGGATCTGGAGCGCGCCACCCTGCTGCACCAGACCACACGGGCCACCGCCTGGGCCGACTGGTGCGACGTGGCCGGTTTCGATCTGCCCGGGGTGAACCGCGGCCCCCGTTACGAGCAGTTCGCCATGATCGCCCAGGCCGCCGCCGCGGGCCTGGGCGCGGCCATACTGCCCAAGGTGCTGATCGAGGACGAGCTGACCTCGGGGCGTCTCGTGACCCTGTTCGAAGACCAGCCGCTGAGCCTCAACAAGGCCTATTACTGGGTCGTGCCGGAGAACCGGGGGGTATCCGAAGGCCTGCGGGCCTTCACCCACTGGATCATCGCCCAGGCCCATGGCTGATCCCGGGGCCCAGGCTCGTCCGGCGCGGAACGCACCCACCCGGATGGGCTGATGAAAAACGAACGCCTGCTCAGTCTGCGCCGTGGGCGGGACATTCCAGGGCGGCGTAGTCCACGGCGCCGAGGGCGCGGTCCGCGAACGCGCCCTGGACGCGGGCCGCCAGGCCTCGCACGGGGGCTGGTGTGAGAGCCTGGTACTGGGCGAGGTTGGCCCGACCCAGGCCATGCTCGCCGCTGAAGCTGCCGCCGAACTGCAGACAGGCGATCTCGTAAACCGCCTGGCGGAGCGCCGACAGCCGCTCGGCCGTGGGGGGCGCGTCGGGATCGCTGACCAGGTTGAAGTGGACGCCGCCATCGCCGATGTGGCCGAAGTCGCACAGCTCGAACTCGGAAAAATCCGCGGCCAGGCGAGCGGACGCCGCGCGACGGAAGGCCGCCAGGTCCGACCGGCGGAAGGCGAGGTCGAAGCCGATCACGCGGCCCTTGGCCCGCAGGCCTTCGGAAATGGCGTGGCGGATCGCCCAGAGCGGCTCTGGCGCGCCGGTCAGTATATCGATGACGCCGCCGCCCTCGTCGGTCTCCAGCCAGTCGGCCAGACTCTGCTCCAGCTGTTCGCCTAAGGGCGTCTCGCCAGGGCGCGGCGACCGCGTGGTGCTGAGCTCCACAAGCACCACATAGGGCGGCAGATCGCCCGCGAACGGGTTTCGCAGTCCCGGGCCGTGGGCCAGCGCCGCGGCCAGGGCGGCCCGGGACATGCCCTCGAAGGCCGACAAGGTCTCGCTGCCCTCCCGTTCCATGTGCAGGAGGAGCGGCAGGGCGGTGTCGAGGTCCTCCAGCAACACCAGCGCCGCTGCGGTCTGGGCGGGAAGGGGATGGGCCTCGAACTCCACTGCGGTGATGACGCCGAGCGCGCCGCCGGCCCCGATCACCACCTGGCGCAGGTCGAGGCCGGTATTGTCCTTCCGCAGGCCGCGGCGCAGGCGCACCACCGTTCCGGCCGCGTCGGCCAGGACCATCTCCAGGCCGAGCACCTGCCGGCGCATGTCGCCATAGCGGATGAAGCGGGCGCCGCCGGTGTTGGTCGCCGCCATGCCGCCTATGGTGGGGTCGGCGCCCAGGTCGATGGGCAGGAAGAGGCCGTGCGGCTGCAGGGCGGCGTTGACGGCCGAGAGGCGGACGCCGGCGCCGGCGCGGACGCTGCGGTTGACGGGATCGATCTCCAGCGGCGCCTGAAGCCGCTCCAGGCTGAGCAGCACCTGACGTCCGCTGTCGTCCGCCGTCGAGGCCCCGACCAGACCCGTATTGGCGCCCTGGACCGCCAACTCCACCTGGTGGCCCACGCACCAGGCGACGATCGCGGCGACGCCGGCTGGGCCGCGCGGCCGGACCACCATGGCGGCGCGCCCGCCCTCATAGCGCGCCGCCTGGTCATAGGCGCGCAGATCCTCCGGGGCGGTCAGCAGGGCGTCTTCGCCCACCAGTCTCGCGAGGTCGGCGGCCAGCTGGGCTTTCATGCCTCAGCGATCAGCGCCGGCCGCGGCGGTCATCTTGAAGATGCCCTGGGCGTTGGAGCTGTCGAAGGCGAGATCCAGGCGGGGGCGGCCGGTCTTCTCGTCGGTCATCTGCAGGCGGGTGATGAACTCGTAGAAGGAGCCGGGCGCCGGCCTCGTGACCGTGGCCCCATCGGCGTCCACGAAGTCTCGCATCACCTGGGCGGCGCGGAAGGCGGTCTGCCGCACGCGGCCCGAGCCGGAGACTTCCACCGTGTCCTTCATCGGCCGACCCAGGGTCTTCTGGGCTTCGGCCACGGCCTCGACGTCCTCCACCCGGTCGGTGGCGTGATTGAAGGCGTTCCCCTCGGTGGCGATCCAGGCCATTTCGGCCGACTCCGCCAGCAGGGTCTCGTAGTCGGCCCGGTTCGGCGCGTCGTGCTGGCGGTCGAAACACGCCGCCAGGACCGGCAGGACGGCGACCGCCGCGGCGAGATCCGCCTCGCCCTGGGCCTGGAACGTCGCCAGCACGGCCTTGGCCTCATCCGACAGCGGATCGCGGGAGGTGGCGGTGACGGCGCGGGCGGCCTTCACGAAATCGGGGGAGAACCGGTCGGTGTGCAGTTCGCTGACGAAGAACTGGGCGATGTCCTCGGGATGGTCGAGATGGGCGTAGGAGCGCCCCGTCATCTTCAGGCGGTCCAGGGGATAGAGCCCGTTCTGCTGGTAGCCCAGGGGCTTGAGCACCCGGACCACGGCGGCCTCGCCGGACGGCAGCGCGCCCATGCCGCTCATCACCACGGTCCGCACCGCGCCATGGTCATGGAAGATGGTGCGTCCGTCCCGCAGGCAGTCGGCGGCGTAGTCCGCGGCGGCCGGCACCCGCAGCAGCAGATCGCTGAACAGCACCATGTTCAGGGCCTGGGCCATGACCGCACGGCTGACCTTCTCGGCCGGAGCCGTCAGGTCGGGATGCACGACTAGCAGTTGGAACATCTCATCGGAGCGGTCGGCGCCCAGCACGGTCTCGACCAGGTCTTGCAGCGGTGACACGCCCATCAGTTCTCTCCCACATGGTTTGAAGGAGGCTTGGAGCCGGGGGGCCACACTGAAAAGCGATATGTTCTCAGGACTCCATGAGGTCCAAGAATGAGCCGCCCCCGCCGCCGCACGGCTCAGTGTCGCAGCCGCCTTGGACCTGGAAGGCGTTATTCGCCCATCCACCGATAGCCGACCCCAGGTTCGGTGAGGATCAGGCTCGGCGTCACGGGGTCGGGTTCGATCTTCTGGCGCAATTGGCCAATGAAGACGCGCAGATACTGGACGTCGGTCTCATGGGCCGGGCCCCAGACGGCGGTCAGCAGCTGGCGGTGGGTGACCACCTTGCCGGCGCCCTGGACCAGCTGGGCCAGCAGGTCGTATTCCCGCGGCGACAGGCGGACCGGCTCGCCGGCGCGGGTGACCAGCCGCTTGACCAGATCGATGGTCAGGTCGCCCGCGGTGACGACGGGCTTGGCGCCTTGCCGGGTGGCGGCGTGGCGCAGGGCGACGCGGAGACGCGCCAGCAATTCACCGACGCCGAACGGCTTTTCCACATAGTCGTCGGCCCCGAGATCAAGGGCGTCGATCTTCTCGGTCTCCCGGTCCCGGGCCGACAGGATCAGGATGGGGCCGGCATAGAAGGCCCGCGCCTTGGCCAGCACCGCCTTGCCGTCGAGATCGGGCAGGCCGAGGTCGAGCACCACCGCGTCCGGGGCCCGGCGCGCCAGTTCGCGCAGGCCCGCTTCGGCGGTGTCGGCCCGCACCGGCTCATAGCCGGCCGCATCGAGGGCGGGGCCGAGAAACCGGTGGATCTGCGGCTCGTCGTCGATGACGAGGATACGGGGGCGCGAACCGCTCACAGGAGTCCTTCCGGGGTGGGCCGCGACTTGGGCAGGCTGATCAGGATACGTGTGCCACGGCCCTCATGGATCGGCGAGGCCGCGGCGATGCGGCCGTCCATCACCTCGATGAAGCCCTTGGCGATGGCCAGGCCCAGGCCCGATCCCTTGCCGCGGTCGCTGGCCTCGTCCAGCCGCCGGAACTTCTCGAACACGCGCTCCAGGTCGGCGGTCGGGATGCCGCGGCCCTCGTCCTCGATGCTGATGACCACGTTCCGGTGGTCCTCATAGGCGGCGACCTCAATGGTGCTGGCCTCGGGGCTGTAGGCGATGGCGTTCTCCAGAATGTTCACCAGGGCCTGTTCCAGCAGGGTCGGGTCGGCCATGACCAGGGTCACCTGATCTGGGAAGTCCCATTCGATCTTTCGCCCGCCCAGGCGGCGCTTCACCCGCTCCACGGCCGCGCGCAGCACGTCGCGGGCGTCCAGCCAGTCGCGGCGGGCCACCAGGGCGCCGCCCTCCAGCCGGGTCATGTCCAGCAGATCGCCCACATAGCGGCTCAGCCGCTCGGCCTCTTCGCGGATGGACTGCAGCAGGTCGTCCCGCACCGCCGCCGACAGCCCGACCCCATAGTCGATCAGGGTGGTGACCGAGCCCAGCACGGTGGACAGCGGCGTGCGCAGGTCGTGGCTGACCGAGTTGAGCAGGGCGGCCCGAAGGCGATCGGTGCGGCGCAGGGCCTCGGCGTCGGCGGCCGTGGCGGCGAACTCGGCCCGCTCAAGGGCCACCGCCCCCTGGTCGAGCAGGGCGGCCACGAACCGCTCTCCGTCCTCGGAGGCGACCGCCGAGGCGCTGACGCCAGCCACGCCCGCCCGCGCCTTCACCCCCTGCAGCGGGCGGAACACCCACGGCAGGTTGGGCATGGTGCCGGTGCCCGCGCCGGCCGGCTCCCCCCGCGCCCAGGCCCAGCGGGCGGCGGCCATGTCGCCGGCGCTCAAGGGCGCCGCGCCCGGCGAGGCGGCGCTGAGTTGCAGGTCATCGCCGCTCGGCGTCAGCACCACGGCGTCGCCGCCGGTGGCCGCCGCCAGCTGTTCGGCCAACGCCGCCGCCGCGCGGCCTGCGTCCGGAGCCGACGACAGTTGCCGGGTCGCCGCCAGGACCGCGGATATGGCCGAGGCCCGACGGCGCACCAGCCTCGCCTGGTCCCGCACCCGCCCGGTCAGCCAGCCGGTGGTGAGCGCCACGGCGAAGAAGACCGCAAAGGTCAGCACGTCGGCGGGATGGCCGATCCACACGGTCAGGCGCGGCTCGAGGAAGAAGAAGTTGTAGAGAAAGGCCGAGGCCGCCGCGGCCACGACCGCCGGCCACAGGCCATAGGCCAGCCCCGCCACCAGGACGCTGAGCATGAAGACCATGGCGAGGTTCACGCTCTGGATGTAGCGATCCAGCCCGTGGGCGACGCCGAAGGCGGCCGCCACCAGCGCCAGGGCGCCGAGGTGCGGCCCCCAGGCGAGGCCCCGCTCCCGGACCGCGGCGGGCGGGTTCCGGGCGGGGGGCTCCGAACCCTCGGTGACCACGTGCAGGGCCGCGCCCTGGGTGCCGGCCAGCAGGGCTTCGGCCAGACTGGGTCTGAACCGCCGCCGCGCGCGGCTCTTGCCGAGCACGACCTGGGTGACGTTGTTACGTCGCGCATAGTCCAGGACCGAGCCGACGATGTCGTCGCCGGTCAGGGTGATGCTGGAGGCGCCAAGCTGTTCGGCGAGCTTCACCGCTTCGCGCAATCGCTGGGCGGCCTCGCCTGACAAGCCGGCCCGATTGGGCTGCTCCACATGGGCGACGCTCCAGGGGGCGTCCATCATCATATCGGCCAGGCGCCGCCCGGCCCGCACCAGGGACCCGGCCATGGAATCAGGCCCGATCAGGACCAGGATGCGCTCGCCGGCCGCCCACGGCCCCTCGACGCCGGCCCGCTTCATGGCGCCCATCAGCTGGTCGTCCACCGCCTGGGCCGCGCGGCGCAGGGAGAGCTCCCGCAGGGCCGTCAGGTTTTCGATCTTGAAGAACCGGTCGGCGGCCAGGCGGGCGGTGTCCGGCACATAGACCTTCCCCTCGCTCATCCGCTCGCGCAGTTCGGCGGGCGTGATATCGATCAGCTCGATCTCGTCGGCCTGGTCCAGAGCCATGTCGGGAACGGTCTCGCGCTGGCGCACGCCAGTGATCTTCCAGACCACGTCGACCAGGCTTTCCAGGTGCTGGATGTTCAGGGTCGTCCAGACGTCGATCCCGGCGGCCAGCAGCTCGTCCACATCCTGCCAGCGCTTGGCGTGCCGCGATCCGGGGGCGTTGGAGTGGGCGTACTCGTCGACCAGCAGCAGGGCCGGCCGCCGCGCCAGGGCGCCGTCCAGATCGAACTCCAGCAGGGTCGCCCCGCGATGGGCCATCGGCGTCCGGGGCAGCACCTCCAGCCCCCGCAGCAGGGCCTGGGTCTCCTTGCGCCCGTGGGTCTCGACCACGCCGACCACCACGTCCTGGCCCTCGGCCTTCCGGCGGCGTGCGGCCCGCAGCATCTCGTAGGTCTTGCCGACCCCGGGCGACATGCCCAGGAACACCTTCAGCCGACCGCGCCCCGCCCGCGTGGCCGCGAGCAGGGCGTCGGGATCGGGCCGGCGGGGCGTGTCGGGGATCATTGCGGCGCAGGTTGCTCCGGCGCGAGGGCGGCGTCGAGGGCCAGGTTGGTCCGCAGGACATTGACCCGCGGCTGTCCCAGGACGCCGAAGGTCCGGCCCTCCACATGCTGGGCGATAACCGCCCGCACCCGCTCGACGTCGGCCCCGCGGGCCTCGGCGATCCGCGGGGCCTGGGCCAGGGCGTTGGCCGGCGAGACATGCGGATCCAGGCCCGAGGCCGAGGCGGTGACGGCGTCGGCCGGGGGCTCCGCGCCAGCGGTCTCGGCGCGCCAGGCTTTCGCCCGGGCCGACGTCTCGGCGATCAGCTCGGCGTTCAGCGGCCCGAGGTTCGAAGCCCCGGAGCCCGCGGCGTCATAGCCGACCGCCGAGGGTCGCCCGTGGAGATAGCGGGGGGAGGCGAAGGCCTGGCCGACCAGGGCCGAGCCGACGATGCGTCCGTCCTGCATGATGAGGCTGCCATCGGCCTGGCGGGGAAAGGCCGCCTGGGCCACGCCGGTGATCGCCAGGGGGTAGGCGAGGCCGAGCAGGAGGGTGAACAGGCCCACCGAGACGAGGGCCGGGCGGAGGAGGGAGAGCATCGGGTCACTCACGTTCAGGGCTAAGGGCGGCGCGGCTGGAAGGGCCACGAAGGCATGGGCGGTCCATCAGGCCAGGCCCAGGGCTGACAGGGCCAGGTCGATCAGCTTGATGCCGATGAAGGGGGCGATCAGTCCGCCCAGGCCGTAGATGGTCAGGTTGCGCGACAGGAGCTTGGCGGCGCCGAGCGCCCGGTAGCGCACGCCCCGGAGGGCCAGCGGGATCAGCAGCACGATGATCAGGGCGTTGAAGATCACCGCCGAGAGGATGGCGCTCTGCGGGCTGGCCAACCCCATGATGTTCAGCGCCCGCAGGGCCGGCAGGGCGGTGACGAACATGGCCGGGATGATGGCGAAGTACTTGGCCACGTCATTGGCGATGGAGAAGGTGGTGAGCGCGCCGCGGGTGATCAGCATCTGTTTGCCCACCTCGACGATCTCGATGACCTTGGTCGGGTCGGAGTCGAGGTCGACCATGTTGCCGGCCTCGCGGGCAGCCTGGGCGCCGGTCTGCATGGCCACCCCCACATCGGCCTGGGCGAGCGCCGGGGCGTCGTTGGCGCCGTCGCCGCACATGGCCACCAGCCGCCCCTTGGCCTGTTCGGCGCGGATCAGGCGCAGCTTGTCCTCCGGCGTCGCCTCGGCCAGGAAGTCGTCGACCCCGGCTTCCGAGGCGATGGCCGCGGCGGTGACCGGGTTGTCGCCGGTGATCATCACCGTGCGCAGGCCCATGCGCCGCAGGTCGGCGAACCGGGCCTTCACGCCGGGCTTGACCACATCCTTCAGGTGGATGACGCCGACCAGCGCGCCGTCCTCGCTGACCGCCAGGGGCGTGCCGCCCGCCCGCGCAATCCGGTCGACCGCGGCGGCGACCTCGGGGGGCATGTCCTCGGGCGACAGGCCGACGGTGCGCAGGACCGCGTCGACCGCGCCCTTGCGCCAGGCGCGCCCCTCAGCGTTCAGACCCGATTGGCGGGTGACGGCCGAAAAGGCGATGGGCTCGGCGCCCTGCGGCGCCTCGGCGACCTCGCCCTGGGCGCGGGCCAGTTCGACGATGGAGCGGCCCTCCGGCGTCTCGTCGGCCAGGGAGGCCATCAGTGCCGCCCGCAGCGCCTGTTCGGGCCGCACGCCCGGGGCCGGGATCACCTCCGTGGCCATCCGATTGCCGAAGGTGATGGTGCCGGTCTTGTCCAGCAGCAGGGTGTCGACATCGCCCGCGGCCTCCACCGCCCGGCCGGAGGTGGCGAGCACATTGACCTTCAACAGACGGTCCATGCCGGCGATGCCCACCGCCGAGAGCAGCCCGCCGATGGTGGTGGGGATCAGGGTGACAAACAGCGCGCCCAGCACCAGGGGCGACAGGGCCACGCCGGAATAGGCGCCGAGCCCCACCAGGCTGAGCACCGCGATCAGGAAGACCAGGGTCAGGCCCGCCAGCAGGACGGCCAGCGCGATCTCATTGGGCGTCTTGCGGCGGTCGGCGCCCTCGACCATGGCGATCATGCGGTCCAGGAAGGTCCCGCCGGGCTCCGAGGTGATCTTCACCTTGATCCAGTCGGAGACCACGGTGGTGCCGCCGGTGACGGCCGAGCGGTCGCCGCCGCTCTCGCGGATCACCGGCGCGCTCTCGCCGGTGATCGCCGCCTCATTCACCGAAGCCACGCCCTCGATGATCTCGCCGTCGGCGGGGATCACGTCGCCGGCCTCCACCAGCACCACCTGGCCGGCGCCCAGCTCATGGGCCGGGGTGGGCAGGATGGTCCCGGTGGTTTCGTCGATGATCAGCTTGGCCCGGGTGGTGACCCGGCTGGCGCGAAGGCTGTCGGCGGCGGCCTTGCCGCGGCCCTCGGCGATGCTCTCGGCCAGATTGGCGAACAGGACGGTGGCCCAGAGCCAGCCCGCCAGCTGAACGGCGAAGGCGCCGTCCTCGCCCTGCCCGATCAGCAGGGCGGCCGAAATGGTGCTCAACACCGCCACCAGCCAGGTGGCGAAGATGACCGGGTTGCTGGTCAGTCGGCGCGGGTCGAGCTTGACGAAGGCGTCCTTCGCCGCCCGCGCCAGGGCGGGGCCGTCAAGGCTGGCGGCGAGGCTGGAGGCCCGGCGGCGGTTGTCGCCCAGCGGGATGTCGGTGGTGCTCATGGGACTGTGCTCCGCGAGACTTAGAGGCCGGCCAGGGCGTCAAGCGCCTGGAAGTGCTCGACAATCGGGCCGAGCGCGAGGGCCGGGAAGAACTGGAGACCGCCGAGGATCAGGATCACCCCGATCAGGAGGCCGACGAAAAGGCCGTTGTCGGTGGGCAGGGCGCCGGTCGAAGGGGCGAGCTTGGGCTTGGCCGCCAGGGCGCCGGCGATGGCCAGCATGATGACGATGCCGGGGAAGCGCCCCATCAGCATGGCCAGGCCCAGGGTGGTGTTCCACCAGGGGGTGTCGGCGGCTAGCCCCGCAAAGGCCGAGCCGTTGTTGGCGCTGGCCGAGGTGTAGGCGTAGAGGATCTCCGACATCCCGTGCGGTCCGGGATTGGCTAGGCTCTCCAGCGCCACGGGCAGCACCGCCGCCGCCGCCGAGAAACCCAGGATGGTGAGCGGCAGGACCAGCACGGCCAGCATGGCGTACTGGACCTCGCGGGCCTCGATCTTCTTGCCCAGATATTCCGGCGTGCGGCCGACCATCAGGCCCGCCACGAACACCGCCAGCAGGGCCATCATCAGCATGAAGCCGAGGCCCGTGCCGACGCCGCCCGGCAGGATTTCGCCCAGCTGCATCAGGAACATCTGCACCCCGCCGCCGAGCGGCATGTAGCTCGCATGCATGGAATTGACCGAGCCGTTGGAGGCGCCGGTGGTGATGGCCGCCCAGACGGCCGAGGCCGGGGCGCCGAAGCGCACCTCCTTGCCCTCCATGTTCACCGAGGCCTCGGCGCCGGCGGCGACCAGGGCGGGCGCAGGCTGGGTTTCGGTCCAGTAGAGCGCGCCCGCCCCCGCCGACAGCAGGACGAGGGCGGCCAGGGCCACGGCCCTCAGGTTCCGGCCCGCCAAGGCCGAGCGCCCGAAGGCGAAGAAGGCGGCCCAGCCCAGGACGTTGATCGAGATGGCGGCGATGAAGTTGGCCAGCGGCGTGGGACCTTCCAGCGGATGGGCCGAGTTCACGCCGAACACCCCGCCGCCATTGATCCCCAACTGCTTGATGGCCAGCTGGCTGGCCGTGGCGAACAGCGGGATGGTCTGCTCGCCGCCCTCGAGGGTCGTCGCTGTGGCCGAAGCCGACAGCGTCTGCGGCGCGCCCAAGGCGGCGAAGACCAGGGCCACGACCACAGAAAGGGGCAGCAGCACCCACAGCGTCGTGCGCACCAGGTCGGCCCAGAAATTGCCAAGCCCCGTCTGCCGGTCGGCGGCGAAGGCGCGGGCCAGGGCCGCGGCGACGGTGGCGCCGGTGGCCGCCGACAGGAAGTTCTGCACCGTCAGGCCGGCCATCTGGCTGAGGTGGCTGAGGGTCGTCTCGCCGCTATAGGCCTGCCAGTTGGTGTTGGTGACGAAGCTGACGGCCGTGTTGAAGGCCAACGGCTCAGACAGGGCGCCGAACCCCTGCGGGTTCAGCGGCAGAAAACCCTGCAGGCGCAGGATGGCGTAAAGCGCGACGAAGCCCGCCGCGTTGAAGGCGAGCAGGGCGGCGGCGTAGCCGGTCCAGGTCTGGGATTGATCGGGGCGCACGCCCAGCGCGGCGTAGAAGCCCCGCTCGACGGGTTGCAGCACCGGATCGAGCCAGGTGCGCTCCCGGTTCCAGACCCGCGAGATGAAGATGCCTATGGGCCAGCCGAGGAGGAACGGCAGCCCCAGGGTCAGGGCGATTTCCGCCCAGCCTTGCCAGTTCATGATGTGAGTTCCGTCAGAAGCGGTCGGGCCGCAGCAGGGCGGCCAGCATGTAGCCGCCGATCACGAGGGCGCCGGCGCCCCAGAGCATGAGTTCGGCCATGTCAGAGCCGCCGAAGCCCGGCGACCAGCGCGCCGAGCAGGGCGAAGGCGCCAAGCGCCACAGCCAGATAGAGAATGTCGAGCATGTCCCGCCGCCTTCAGTGGGTGATGCGGGACCATCCTCCTGATCGGCATAAGGGCGCGAGACGGCGTCGAGGGCTCGCGCATAAGGAAGGCGTAAGGGCCGGTCGTCGCGGGGCGTCTGACCGTCAGCCCGCCTGCCTTGGGGCCGGCTTTTCCAGGCTCCGTTTCAAGCCCAGGGCGACGAAGCCTGCGATCAGACCCCAGAAGGCTGAGCCCAGTCCCCAGAGAACCAGTCCTGATCCCGTGGCGAGGAAGGTGACGATGGCGGGGTCGCGGTCGCGGCGGTCGGCCATCATGCTCTCCACCGCGCCGATGAGGGCCGGAATGAGCGCGAGGCCCGTCACCGAGGCGATGACCTCTGGGGGCAGGGCGAGGAAGAGGCGGACGAGGGCTGGCGCGAAGACGGCCAAGGCGAGATAGAATCCGGCGTACAGCACCCCGACCTGCCAGCGCCGGCCGGGGTCGGGATGGGCGTCTTGGCCGGTGCAAATGGCCGCGGTGATGGCCGCAAGGTTGACGCCATGCGCGCCAAAGGGGGCGCCTATCAGGCTGGCGACGCCGGTGGTGGTGACAAGGGCGCCGGCGGGCGGCTGGTAGCCGGCGGACCGCAGAACCACCAGACCCGGGAGGTTTTGGGACACCAGGGTGACCATGAACAGGGGCAGGGCCAGACTGACCACGGCCGCCAGATCCGGTCGGGGCAGGACCGGCAGCAGGGTCCCGAAGGTGCGGCCCGTGGCTAGCGGCGCCATGTCGCCGCGCACGACCGTAAAGCTGATCGCTGCAACGAGGACGAGGGGCAGCGCATAGAGGGGGAGGCGACGCCGGGCGGCCAGGAAGATGAACAGGAGGGCTGCGATCAGCAGCGGGTCGGTCGCCCCCAAGCGGAACAGGGTCAGGCAGAAGGGCAGGAGAACGCCGGCCAGCATGCCAGAGGCGATCGGGGCGGGGATGCGCTCGATCAGGCGTCCGAGCGCCGGCGTGGCCCCGACCACGATCATCATCACCGCGGCGGCCACGAAGACGGCGATCGCCGCCGGCCACGGAAGGCCTCCGGCGGCGGCGAGCAGGGCGGCCCCGGGGGTGGACCAGGCGAGGACGACCGGCATTCTGTAGCGGACCGACAGGGCGGCGCCGGCGATCGCAATGCCGAGGCACAGGGCCGTCACCGCCGACCCGGTCTGATCGACCGTCGCGCCCATGGTGCGCAAGGCCTGAACCACGAGGGCGATGGTGCCGCCAAAACCGACGAAGGCGGCGATCAGGGCGGCGGACCAGGACGGCGGGGGCGGAAGACGAACCATGGGGGCGGCCTGTAGAACGGCGAATGGTGGTCGATACAGAGGATTCGGGGCTCTCGCGAGAACCGGGACGAGACGGGATGACCTATCGCTTTTGCTGGACCAATCGGCGGCCCGTCGCCTTGGGCGTCGCGGTGATATCGGTCCTGGCTCTGGCCGCCTGTGACAGGAGCGCCTTTGAGGCGGCGGCATGGCGGGATGCGGATCTGTCCGCCCGCGAGCGCGTCTCGATGGCTCCGGACCTGATCGCGTCGGGCCGTATCGACGGCCTTGATCGGGCGGGCGTCGTTGAACTGCTCGGCGAACCGACCGCCACAGACAAGTTCGCCAGCAGCGACCTGGTCTATCTCCTGGGCCGCGAGCGCGGCCTGATGGTGATCGACCACCAGTGGCTGCTGATCGAGCTGGATCGAAACGGACGGGTCGCCGCCTACCGGATCGTCGAAGACTGAAACGGTGCTGACGCCATGACCAGGACGCCGGGGCCCAGGTCATAGCCTTCGCAGCGACGGCGGCCCGTCCCCTCGTCTGATCAGAGCCCGTGGGTCGCGCGAATGTAGCGCGAGGCCTTTTCCCCGATGATGGCGCAGGGGGCCATGGTGTTGCCCGTGGCGACCCGCGGCATCACCGACCCATCGGCGATCCGTAGTCCGTCGACGCCATAGACCCGCAGATGGGAGTCCACCACGGACATCGCGTCTCGCCCCATCTTGGCCGAACAGGTCTGGTGCCAGTAGGTCACGGCCGCGTCGCGCACATAGTTTTCCATCTCCGCCTGACCGAGCGGGCCTGGCAGGGCCTCGCGCCGCACCAGCGGTTCGAACGCCCGGGCATTGCCCAGTTCGCGGCAGAGCTGAACGCAGGCGATAGCGGTCCGCAGGTCGTCCGGATCGCCGAAGGTGTTGAGCTCGATCCGGGGCTGCGACAGCAGATCGCCGCTTCGCAGGCGGATCCGGCCGCGGCTCTTGGGATGGGCGAGGCCGGCGAACATGGTCCAGCCATGTTCGGGGACGCCGCGACCTGCAGTCTCGGGGCTGGGGACGGGGAATTCCACCTGGCAGAAGAGCAGGTCCGGCTCGCGGATCGAGGGATCGGACTTCCAGTACAGGGTCGCCTCGCTGCCGCTGTTCCGCGGCGCGACCGGTTCGCGGTACTCCCAGATGCAGCCGAAGGAGACATGGTCCTGCAGGTTGCGCCCGACGCCCGGCAGACTGTGCAGGAGCGTCACGTCTGCAGCGCGCAGCTCGTCCTCGTCGCCAATCCCTGAACGCATCAGCACGGTCGGCGTCATGATCGCGCCGAGCGACAGGATCACCTCGCCGGTGGCGTCGAACCGTTCGACCGTTCCGTTCCGCACCACCTCCACGCCGACGGCGCGCCGGCCTTCCAGAAGGACCCGGACGACCTGCGTCTGTGTCAGCAGGGTGAGGTTGGGCCGGTCCAGATAGGGCCAGGTAAAGGCGCGGAAGAGGGAGTGGCGTTTGCCGTCGCGGGTGAGGACGTCGCTGATCGCGGCCCCGCCCTCGCTCTCCATCATCTGGCCGTTGGGGCTCTGATGGGTTGGAACACCAAGTTCCAAGGCCGCATCCAGCATGGCCAGGGCCGCCGGTCCCGGGTTCGGCGACGGTCGCACATAGACAGGGCCGCCGGTTCCGCGGTGGAGGGGATCTGGCGCGCCCTGCCAGTCCTCGAGTTCGCGATAAAGGGCGAGGACCGACTCATAGCCCCACGAGGCGTCGCCGCTCTCCTGCGCGAAATAGTCCCAGTCGCTGCGATGGCCCCGCGCCCAGACCCCGACATTGATGCTCGAACCGCCGCCCAGCACCTTGCCCATGGACATGGGCATGGCCCGGCCGTTCAGTTCGGGATTGGGCTCGGCCGTGAACCCCCAGTCGGTCTCGCCGCCCAGATTGGTCGGCCAGGCCGCCGGATCCATGACGCTCGGCCGATCATCGCTCCCGCCGGCTTCGATCAGCAGGACCTGAACCGCAGGGTTTTCCGCCAGGCGGCGGGCCACGACTGAGCCAGAACTTCCGGCGCCGCAGACGATGAAGTCGTAGGCCTTGGCGAGGTTGGCGAGGCGGTCAGCCTGGTTGGTCGCCACGCGGGCGGCGAACTCGGGCGTATCGTTGAACTTCGGGTCGCTCACGATTGGGCTCCTTTACAAAGGGGGTGGCGTTCGGCGCAGCCAAACGCAGGCCGTGACAGCGCAAGGCCGTCGGCGTTCTGACTATGGTGCTGGGGGCAGGGACGGGGGCGGCCCGGGCGGTTATCCGCCTGGGGCGCCGGCGCGGGCCTTCGCGTCCCTTGCGCCGGAGGTCCGGCGCAAGGTTTGGGCGACAGGCCTCAAGGGTTCACTTCCGGAAGAAGGTCAGCAGGTCGGCGTTGATGATGTCCGGGTTGACCGTGCACATGCCGTGGCTGAGCCCCGGATAGATCTTGAGCTCGCCCTTCCTGAGCATGGGAGCCGCCAGCTTGGCCGACGTATCGACCGGCACCAGTTGGTCGTCGCCCCCGTGCAGGACGAGCGTCGGCACGGTGATGGCGCGCAGATCCTCGGTGAAATCCGTCTCCGAGAAGGCCTGGATGCAGTCATAGTGCGCCTTGGCGCCCCCCTGCATGCCTTGACGCCACCAGTTGGCGATGACGCCGGGTTGCGGGGTCACGCCCGGGCGGTTGAAACCGTAGAAGGGCCCGCTCGGCAGATCCCAGAAATACTGGGCCCGGTTGTTGGCCAGGGCGGCGCGGAATTCGTCGAAGAGTTCGGGGGGCAGGCCGCCGGGATTGCCCGCGGTCTTGACCATGACCGGCGTGATGGCGCCGATCAGCACGGCCTTGGCCACCCGTCCGCCGCCGCCATGGCGGGCGACATAACGCGCCACCTCGCCGCCGCCGGTCGAGTGCCCCACGTGAATGGCCGACCGCAGATCGAGGGCGGAGACAAGATCGGCGACGTCGGCCGCGTAGTGGTCCATGTCGTTGCCGGTGTCGGTCTGGGTTGAGCGGCCGTGACCTCGACGGTCATGGGCGACGACGCGAAACCCTTGCCCCAGGAAGAAGAGCATCTGGTTGTCCCAGTCGTCGCTGGTCAGGGGCCAGCCATGATGGAACACGATCGGCTGGGCGTCCTTCGGGCCCCAGTCCTTGTAGAAGATCTCGGTTCCGTCGCGGGTCTTGATGGTGGTCATCACCGTAGCTCCATGGGTGTCGGTGGGTGGGGAGAGAATGGCGGCGAGCGCCGAGGCGGGCAGGGCCAGCGCGACGCCCGATGCGCCGGTCGCCGCCAGGAGACTGCGGCGGGTGAGGGCGGGGGTGGAGATTTGCCGGGGGGTCATGTTCGGCCTCGAAGCCTTGTTCAGGGAGTGGCTCTTGCCCCCTGACGCTGCTCGCGCGCCTGTCTGGCCGCCAGTCGTCCTCCAGGCCCAAACACCTCATCCTTTGGGATGAGCCGCTGAAGCTTCCGGCGCGGGAACCCGAGGCGGGAGCCGTCAGCTGGGCGTCCCGACAAAAAAGACCGGCGGCCGGGAATAATCGGCCGCCTCGCAATGTCTATTGCTCAAGTCCACCCTGTCCGACCTGAGGCCGTGATCGATGTCCTTCATGTCTTCCCGCAAGTCCGCGACCCTGTTGGCCGTCCTGGCGGCGGTCGGCCTGTCCACGCCGCTGGCGGCGAGCACCCCTGCGGAGCAGTTCATGGCCGAAAACGACGCGGCCATGGCCAGGATGCACGCGGCCATGGAGATTCCGCCAACGGGCGACATCGACCGGGACTTCGTGGCCATGATGATCCCGCACCATCAGGGGGGCATCGACATGGCCGTCGCGGTGCTGCGCCACAGCCAGAACGACCAGATCCGTCGTCTCGCCCAGGAAATCATCGTCGAACAGCAGGAGGAGATCGCCGCCATGCGGCTCGCCGTGGGCGAACCCCTGCCGGCTTCCGCTCCGGCGCCGACCCATCCTCCGCCCGTCGCGCCCTCCGGGCGCGAAACCGCGCACCACCATCATGAAGGCTGAACCCATGACGCGTCACACCTTCGGCGTCGTCGCCGGCCTCTCAGGCGCCCTTCTCGCCGCCGGGGCGGCCCAGGCCTCGCAGCCTCCCCGCATCCAGCCCGGCGACCGCGTCTATGCGGCCGAACAGTTCTCCAACACGGTCTCTGTCACCGATCCGTCCACCAATCGCCTGGTGGGTCTGATCCGTCTGGGCGATCCGTCGCCGGCCAACCTCAGCCCCCTCTATCGCGGACAACTGCTGGTTCACGGCCTGGGTTTCTCGCCGGACGGCAAGACGCTGGCCGTGGTGTCGATCGGCTCCAACTCGGTCAGCTTCATCGACACCGCCACCAATAAGGTGAAGCATGTCACCTATATCGGCCGCTCGCCGCATGAGGCCTTTTTCACCCCAGACGGTGAGGAACTGTGGGTGACGGTGCGCGGCGAGGACTATGTGTCGGTGATCGACCCGGTCAGCTACGCGGAAATCCGTCGGATCAAGACGCCGGCCGGGCCAGGCATGACCATCTTCTCGCCGGACGGTCGCTACGCCTACATCTGCTCGTCCTTCAATCCGAAGACGGTGGTCGTCGATGTCGCCGCGCACGAGATCGTCGGGGAGGTCACCCAGCCGAGCGCCTTCTGCCCCAACATCGCCGCCTCGCCGGACGGGGCGCAGGTCTGGTTCACCCTGAAGGATATCGGCAAGACCGTGGCCTTCAACGCCCGTCCGCCGTTCAACGTTCTGGCGATGCTGGACACCGGCCCCATCACCAACCACGTCAACTTCGCCCGCACCGCCGATGGTCAGTTCGCCTATGTGACCGTGGGCGGGGAGAATGTCGTCAAGGTGTTCCGCACCGACGACTTCAGCCCTGTCGCGACCATTCCCGTGGGGGCTCTGCCGCACGGCGTGTGGCCCTCGTCTGACGGCTCCCGCATCTATGTCGGGCTGGAGAATGCGAGTGAACTGGCGGTGATCGATACGGCCTCGAACGCCGTGGTGACGACCATTGGCGTAGGCCAGGCCCCCCAGGCCCTCGTCTATGTGCCTGGCGCGGTTCCCACCGGCGCGGGCGAGGAGAACCTGCAGGCGCGGCCAGATGCGGGCTCGACCCTGATCCGGATGCGCGCCAGCGATGGCGCTGAGGTTGGGTCCACGATCACCCTTTATGATCAGGGGCTTATCCAGGTCATGCAGGGCGCGGTGACGGGACTGACGCCCCGTTCGCCCTACGTCCTGGCCCTGGCGGACACGCCGGACGGCGCCGGGGCTCTGGAGCCGATCGCCGCCTTCACGACCAATCCCGCCGGCGCGGCGATCGTCAATGCGCTGGGGCCTATTCGTCAGCAGGTGCGCGCCGATCGGGGCGCCTCGCGTCGCTATCTGGTGATCGCACCGGGCCTGGCGGCCAAGCCCGGCGCTCCGGTGCAGATTCAGGCCGCGGCGCCCTAGGATGCGCGCATGACCGATATGGGGAAGTTGATCGAGCCGGTGATCCCCGGCCTGCGGCGATACGCCAACGCCCTGGTTCGCGATCCGGCCGAAGCGGACGACCTGGTCCAGGACTGTCTGGAGCGTGCGATCGCCCGCTGGGGTCAACGCCGCGCCGACGGCGACACCCGAAGCTGGCTCTACGCCATCCTTCACAACCTCGCGGTCAATCGCTGGCGCTCCCTCCGCCGAAGGGGCGCAATGGCGCCGCTACAGACGGTGGATCAGGCCTTCCTGTCCGTAGCGCCGGCGCAGGATCACGGACTGGCCCGCGCCGACGTCCTGCGCGCGCTGGACCGACTGCCGGACGAGTATCGCGCCGTGATCCTGCTGGTGACGGTCGAAGGACTGTCCTATGCGGAAACGGCCCGGGTTCTGGGCGTGCCGCTCGGCACCATCATGTCGCGGCTCTCTCGCGGACGCGCCCGGCTGGCCAGTGAGATGGCTGATGAGGCGCCCGTTCGAACCCAGCTCAGGAGGGTCAAGTGACCGTGGAGCGCCCGATCAGCGAAGACGACCTTCAGGCCTTTCTCGATGGCGTGCTCGAGGAGAGCCGGCGCGAGGCCGTGGCCCGCTACCTGGACGTCCATCCCGAGGCGAAGGCCCGCCTTGCGGCCTACCGGGAGCAGGGTGAGGCGTTGCGCGAGGCTCTGGCGCCGATGGCCGACCAGCCCCTGCCGGCCGAACTCAGCTTGAACGCCCTTATCGAGCGGCGCCGCAAGAGCCTGGCTGGGAGGCGCCAGATCGCGGCGGTCGCAGCCTTTCTCTGTATTGGCGGCCTGTCCGGCTGGTTCGCGCGGGACGCGGTTTCGCCCCCAGAGCATGGAATTCAAGCCCTCGGTCGGGAGGCCATCGACAACTACAGGGTCTACGCCGCCGACGCCGATCGCCCTGTTGAACTGGCCTCCGATCAGCGCGGGACGCTCACCCGCTGGGTGTCCGAGCGTCTCGACACGCCGGTGCAGCCGCCCGATTTGCAGGCCGCCGGCTACCGCTTTCTCGGCGGCCGGCTGGTGACGACGCCCAACGGTCCCGCCGCGCTGTTCATCTATGAGGGGGCTGGGGCCGACCGTCTGGCCGTGATGATGCGGCCGATGCAGATCGACAAGAACAGGTCCATGTCCGAGCAGTCATACGGCGGTCTGGACGGGGTGACCTGGTCGCGGGGCGGGCTTGGTTTCAGCGTCGTGGCCCCGCGCGCGTCGAGCGATCTTCGCCCCGTGGCCGAGGATGTGCGACGGCAGCTGTCGATCTCCTGACGTCCGCCCGAGGTGGGGCCGGACGGTCAGGGGCAAAAAAGAAGGGGGTCGGCCGGAATAATCGCCTGTGTTGCGGCGTCTATTGTTCAGATCAAGCTTGTCCGACCGGAGGCCGCAATAGATGTCGACCCTGCTTCTCATCAGGTCCCTGATCAGTTCAACGCCGCCCAGGGGAGGGAAGCCGTGAAGCTCTCCCAGCGCAGACCCGAGCGGCTGGCCGACGTGACGCCCCCCGCTCTGGTTCACATCGTCGAAGACGACCTGATCATCGGCATGGCCCTGCAGGACCTGCTGATGTCGATCGGTCTGGAATCCACCACCTACGCTTCGCTGCGGAACTTCCATGCCGCCGATCTTCCCGATCGGCCGAGCTGCATCCTGACCGACGTGCGGCTGCCGGACGGAAACGGCCTTGATCTGCTCGCGCACGCCGGGCGCTCGGAGAGCTATCCACCGGTGATCATCATGACGGGCTACGCCGATGTGGAGCTATCGGTCCGCGCGATGCGGGATGGGGCGGCGGATTTTCTGACCAAGCCCCTGCGCGAGCAGGACCTTCTCGATGCGGTCACGGCCGCCCTGGCGGTCGATCAGCAGCGCTGGTTTCAGCGGCGGGAAAGCCAACGCCTGCGCCGCTGCTTTGACAGCCTGTCGGAACGCCAGCGGCAGGTCATCGAACTTGTGGCGAACGGTCGTCTGAACAAGCAGGCCGCGGCCGAACTCGACCTCAGCGAGACGACGGTGAAGACCCATCGCCGGCTGGCGATGCAAAAGATGCAGGCGCGGGGGACGGCGGATCTTGTCCGCATGGCGGTCCAGCTGGGCCTCAGCGTCTGAAGGGAAACGCCCTGCGAGGTCGTTCTATTCATAAGGTCCGACCGGGTTGTCAGAACCCGGGGTTCGCGACCCTATCGGATTTGAGATCAACCGGTTTCATGGGGATCGGCCAAGGCGCCCCAGCGGCCGGGTCGGCCGCGTCCTCATAGACCCCCCAGCCATAGGCGCCGTCCCGCCGCCTTTCCCCCGCCAGAACTTGCAGCGCCTGCAGGAAGGCGGCCCTGTCCGGCGGGCTGACGCGATAGCGGATCTCGACGGCCAGCGGCCCGCGTTCGCCGCCGATGGGTTCGCCGACGGCGGGCTCGGGCCAGGGCGTCGCCGGCGTGAGGTCCAGGTCGCCGGCTGGCAGCCTGACGAGCGAGGTGAGCAGGCCGACGCCGGCGGCCCCTGCCGCCGCGATCAGCAGGGCCCAGTAGGCCGATGCGAACAGGAAGAACGCCGCCGAGCGCAGCAGCGCCCGTTGCATGCCCGGGCTGCCCAGGACGTAACGCAGCCCTGTCGCCATCGCCGGACCGAAGCGTTCGGGGGGAAGGGCGGGAACATTCTCGGACCGTCTCCACCGGAGCAGGGCCAGGGTGATGAGGATGTAGCTTGCCGCATCGAGCCAATAGGCCAGCGCCATGCCCGCGGTGGCGACAATGAAGCCGAGGGCCGGACCGATGGCCCTGGCGACATTGACGCCGAGCGAGTTCAGCGCAATGGCGGGGCGCAGCGTCGGACGGGGGACAAGCTCGGGCGTGATCGCCTGCCACGCCGGCCCCATCAGCGCCGTGCCGACGCCCGCCAGCAGGACCAGGGCGAGAAGCAGCCAGGGCGGGCTGGCGGGGGATCAGGTCGCCGGCCTTACGGGCGCCACATACCGCAACCGCGATACGGGGGTCCTCCAGGCGCTCGCGCTGCGCCACCTGTTCCTCTTTATCGGCGCCGACCCCAATGCCGAGTGGGCGCGGGAGTGCGTGGCGACGGATGAGCGCGGATTTGTCCTCACGGGAACCACCGCCCTGCCGCTGCAGACGAACAGGCCCGGGGTGTTCGCGATCGGCGATGTCCGGGCCGGGTCGACGAAACGCGTCGCCGCCGCCGTGGGGGAGGGCGCCGCCGTGGTCAGCCAAATCCACCAGCATCTGGCCGCGCTCGCCGCCGATCCGTAACCGGAGCTCGAGGCGATCAGACTTTGAGGGCGGCCGGTCACGGCCGGACCCGCGGCATTCCTCAGAACCGCAGCGTGTCGTCACATGCTGGCGACCATGCGTCTGACTGCGGCCGGCGCGATACGCAGCAGCAGGGGAAGCGGCTTCGCCGGCCCCGGCAGGACCATGGATCGGCCGCGCTCAAGCCCGTCGAGGGTTTCGGCCGCCACAGCCGCCGGCGACATCTTCTTGCCCGGGAGGCTGGCGTTCATGGGCGTGTCCGTGGCGGGCGGCAGGAGTTCGAGGACATGAACCCCCCTGGGGGCGAGCTGGCGGCGAAGCCCTTCGGCGAAGCCATGCAGGCCGGCCTTCACGGCGCCGTAGGTCGGCGCGCGGGTCGGAGAGACGAGGGCGAATCCGGACGTCACGAGCACGATCGCGCGCAGGGCCGGAAACTGGCTGAGCGCCTCATGGGTAAGTTGGATCGGGGCCGTGAGGTTGAGGGCGACCTCCGCCTCCAGGTCCTGGGTGGCCGCCGGATCCGTGGCGAAGTCCCGCTCGACGAAGGTCCCGGCGTTACTGATGAGGATGTCGAGACGACCGAACCGATCGGCGACCGCCTTGAGCAGGGCGACCCTGTCGGCGCCTACCGTCACGTCGCAGCGGACCGCCAGGGCTTGCGGATACCGATCCGCAAACCGTTCGAGCGCCGGGGTCGAGCGTCCGCAGACCGCGACCGCGTCCCCGCGCGCCAGGGCGGCTTCGGCGAGGGCCCAGCCTATGCCTGAGGTTCCGCCGGTAATGAGAACGACTTGGTTCATCGGGTGTCTGTCCCGCCTCTGAATGGGATCATCCGCTTCGGCGACGATCCGGCGGCCCCGCCGGGGCCCCCGGAAACGTGGCGCTGGCCGAGGTCACCAGGGGATCGTGCCGAAGGTCGCGTGGGTGAAGCCGCCGGTCGGCGCCTCGGAGCCGAGGAGGGCGAGCCGCACCGCTTCGGCGGCGCCTTCCTCAACCGTGTCGGTCCCCTCGTAGGCGTTCATCGCCGTCCTGGTGAAGCCCGGCGAGACGGCGTTGACCTTGATCCCCTCGGCCTCGAGCTCGATCGCCATGGCCAGCGTCAAGGCGTTCAGCGCCGTCTTGGAGGCCGCATAGAGCGGGCTGAAATGCGAGCGATAGGGTAGGGAGGGGTCAGAGGACACGGTCAGCGACCCCGAGCCGCTCGACACATTGACGATGCGCGCCCCCGGCGTCCGGCGCAGCAGCGGGAGCATGGCCTGGTAGACGGCGAGCACGCCGAACACATTGGTGTCCCAGACCGCCCGCATCTCATCGAGAGAGACCACGCTGGCGCGCGTGGCCCTGGCGTAGTCCACCACCGAGCCGGGATGCGTTCCGGTGGTCATGATCGCGGCGTTCTGGATCAGCACGTCGAGGCGGCCGAAGGCGCGATCCACATGAGCCGCGGCGGCGGCGATCGAGGCCGGGTCCGTCACGTCGAGCTGGACGGGGTGAGCGCTTGGCCCGATGGCCTCGGCCGCCGCCTCGCCGCGCGCGAAATGGCGCGCGCCCACCAGGACGGTGAAGCCATGGCCCGCCAGATCCTTGGCGATCTGCAGGCCGATGCCCTGATTGGCGCCGGTGACCAGGGCGACCTGGGTGTCGTGGCTCATGGCTGGATCCCTGGATAGGCGCGGCGCGCGCGCCGGCCCCGGAATGATGTCTGCGCGAGGCCGACCTTGTTCTGACGTGATATAGCGATGCTATAGGCCTGTCTATAGCGGCGTTATAGAAGCGGGGTCGGCGGCGGGCGCCCGGCGCCTCGGCGCTACAGGGTTGCGGCGGGCCGCCGGGGCGTGGAAAGACAGGGCGTGCGCCAAGGGTCGCGCACCGCGCGAGGATTCCATGTCCCCCCACCGTTCGCCCACGGAGCGGAGCCTGCTCGATGCGGCCGCGTCCCTGCTGGAGCGCGGCGGGCCGGCGGCGGTCACGACGCGGGCGGTGCTGGATGAGGCCGGGGTGACGGCGCCGACCCTCTACCATCACTTCGGCGACAAGGATGGCCTGCTCGACGCGCTCCTGGCCGAAGGTGTGGCGCGCTATTTCGCGCACCGGACCGTGCTGCCGGAGACCGCCGACGCCCTGGCGGACTTGGCGGCGTCCTGGGACCTCTATCTGGATTTCATCTGCGAGCAGCCGCAGCTTTTCAGCCTGCTCATGACGCGGGCTCAGGATGATCAGACGCTCCTGGCGCGGGCGACGGCCTGGTGCCGCGGACGGCTGGAGCGCCTCCACGGCGAGGGCCGCCTGGCCGTCGAGGTCGACTTCGGGCTGCAGGCGCTCCTGGTGTCCTCGAACGGCGTGGCCATGCTCCGCGCCCAGGGCGCGAGCGACGGCGAGGCGCGAGATGCGGGCCGGTTCGTCTTCGAACAGACCCTCGCCGGACTGGTCCGGGCGCCAGGGCAGGCCGGCCCGGCGGCCTGTTGAGCCAAGAGCTCTCCGCCCAGGCTAGTTGGCTGCGCCCCAACGCCGATGGCGCGCGGCCAGGTGTCGGCTGACGACGTAAAGATCTGAGGTATCGGGGGCCGCCGCTGGCGCGGAGGGTCAGCTGGTCGGTTGCGGGAGCGGGCGGGCCGGCGCGGCGGTGCGGTCGCGCAGGAAGAGGGCGGTGGCGCCGGCGATCAGGGCCAGGCCCGCCAGGCTCGTGCCATAGGCGGCGTTCACGAAGAAGGGCAGCCACGGCAGGTCCACGGCGGCGAAGTTGCGCACGAGCAGCAGGACGACGCTGCCCAGATAGCCTGAGGCGTCAGCCACATAGATCAGGAAGCCTGCGGTCCCCACCGTGCCGGTATAGGCGATCATCCGGTCAAACAGCATGGCGTTGAACGGCGTATAGGCGAGATAAAGGCCCGCCCCGCTGGCGATCATCCAGGCGATGGGAGACAGGAGGCCCTGCTGGTAGGCCAGGGTCGAGGCGCCCAGGAGCGCAAAGCCCGCCATGATCACCCCGTGCATGAACAGCAGCGCGCGGCCATTGTTCTTCACCGCGATCAGCACGCCCATGGAGACCAGGGACAGGGCCGCCACCGGGCCTTCGCTGGCGGTGAAGATGGCTGCGGCGTCGCCATAGCCGAGGGCCTGCCAGATCTCGGCGGCGAAGTTGTCGCGCAGGTCGCGGAAGGCGGTGAGCAGCACATAGGCGGCCACCAGCAGGACCAGGATCGGCCAGTGGGCGGCCAGGAACCGGGCGCGCTGTTCGGCCATCATGGGGCGGCGGGCGACCCGCTCGGCCTCGTCGGCGGGGCTGGGCGGCGGCAGGGCGGCGAGCGCCAGCACCGAGATGGCCAGCAGCGGCATGAAGACGACCCCGGTCGCGGCCGGCATCCAGAAGGGGGAGATGTGGGCGGTGTCCATCAGGGCCTTGCCCACGGACTTCACCACCCCGGAGGACAGGATGAAGCTGGCGCAGAGGATCGCCCCCAGGACTTCGCTGGTGCGCCGCCCCTCCATGAAGCCGAACACCAGCCCCCAGATGAGACCGAGCGGCAGGCCGTTCAGCAGCAGGGCCGCGACATTCCAGGGCGCCGGGATCACGGCGAACAGCACCAGGGCGATCCAGGAGACCCCGATCAGCAGCACGATGGCCAGGGCCCGGCGCTCGGGTCGCATCTCCGAGATCACCTTGACGCCGGCCAGCTTGGACAGGGCGTAGCCGGCGACCTGGGCCAGGACCAGGGCGATCTTGTAGTCCAGGACGAAGTCCCAGCCCGCGACATTGTCGAAGGTCGCCGCGGTGAAGGGTTTGCGGAAGGCGTACATGGAGAAGTACGCGCAGAAGCCCGCCAGGCCGGCGAACAGGACGAAGGCCACGGGATGGGCCTGGGTCAGCCGAAGGCGCAGGGATGCGATCACGTGTCTTGCCCTTGTTACCTTCGCGTGGTCTAGACCAATCATGCAACGACTGGATGACGGAGGGCGGCGCTTGATCGGGAATGGGATGACGCCCGGCGTACGGAAGGCGCCGGCCGGCGCATGACGGCGCGCTATGACATCGCGGTGGTGGGCGCCGGCGTCGTCGGCCTCGCCTGCGCCCTGGCCGCCGCCCGGCGCGGCCTGTCTGTGGTGGTTCTCGATCGCGACGCCCAGGCCAATGGCGCCTCGATCCGCAACTTCGGCTTCGTCACGGTCACCGGACAGCCCCGTGGGCAGGTCTGGGGCCGGGCGCGCCGCAGCCGCGCGGTCTGGGACGAGATCGCCGCCGAGGCGGGCGTCGATGTGCTGCAGCGGGGCCTCTGGCTTCCGGTCCGGCGTCCCGAGGCGGCGGCCGTCCTCGAGGCGTTCATGCAGACCGAGATGGGTGAGGGCTGCCGGCTGCTGTCAGGCGCCGAGGCCCGCGCCCGCGCCCCTGAGACGACCAGCCCCGAAACTGTCGCGGCCCTGTGGAGCCCGCATGATCTGCGGGTGGACTCCCGCACGGCCATCCCGCGCCTGGCCGACTGGCTCAGCGCCCGGTTCGGCGTGCGCGTCCTGCGCCAGACGGCGGTCCATGCCGTGGAGCCCCCTCGCATCGTCACCGCCCAGGGCGTGATCGAGGCCGAGCGCGCGGTCGTCTGCCCCGGCGACGACCTGGTCAGCCTCTTTCCGGACCGGCTGAGCGGGGCCGGGATCGGCCGCTGCAAACTGCAGATGATGCGTCTGGCGTCCCCCGGCTTCGCCCTGCCGGCGCCGGTCATGTCCGACCTCGGCCTGGTGCGGTACGGCGGCTATGCCGATCTTCCGGAAGCCGCCGCCCTGCGCACGCGGCTGGAGGCCGAGCAGGGGGAGGCCCTGGCCCACGGGGTCCACCTGATCGCCGTGCAGGACGCCGACGGCGCGCTGGTGGTGGGCGACAGCCACCACGACGCGGCCACCCCCGATCCCTTCGCCAGCGCGGCGGTGGACCAGCTGATCCTTGACGAATGGCGGGCCGCCACCGGGCGCGCGCCGCCGCCGGTCGTGCAGCGCTGGACGGGGACCTATGCCCGCGGCCCGGAGGGCGCCCTGATCGAGGCGCCCCATTCCCATGTGCGCCTGGCGCTGATCACCGCCGGCAACGGCGCCTCCACCGCCTTCGCCTTCGGCGAGGAGGTGATCGCCGACCTTTTCCAGGAGACTCCCCAGCCATGACCTCTATCCGCAACAGCTTCGACATGGTGGTCTTCGACTGGGCCGGCACCATGGTCGATTTCGGCAGCCGGGCGCCGGTCCTGGCCCTGGTGGAGGCCTTCGCCGCCCTGGGGGTCGGCGTCGATGAGGCCGAGGCCCGCCGCGACATGGGGCGCGCCAAGGCTGACCATGTCCGCGCCATGTTCGAACAGCCCAAGATCGCCGCGGCCTGGAGCGCGGCCCAGGGCGGGGCGCCGGATCAGGCCGCCGTGAACAGGGTCATGGCGGCGCTGCAGGCGCCGATGATCCGGCTGGCCGCCGAGACCGCCCTGCTGACGCCGGGGGCGGCGAAGACGGCGGACCACCTGCGAGGCCAGGGCCTCAAGATCGCCTCCTGCACCGGCTACACCCGTGAGATGATGGGCGCCATTCTCGGCCGTGCGGCCGAACAGGGCTATGCGCCCGACCTGGTGGTCTGCGCCCATGAGACCCCCGAGGGCCGCCCCTCGCCGCTGATGATCTACAAGGCCTGCGCCGAGCTCGGCGTGTGGCCTCTGTCGCGGGTGGTGAAGGTGGATGACGCCGAGGTGGGCGTCGCCGAGGGTCGCAATGCGGGGTGCTTCACCGTGGGCCTGGCGGCGTCGGGCAATATGGTCGGACTGACGGCCGAGGCGCTCGCGGCCCTGGACCCCGACGAACGGCTCGCCCGGGTGGCCGAGGCCGGCGCGCGCCTGCGGGCGGCCGGGGCCGACCTGGTGATCGACACCGTGGCCGATCTCATCCCGGCGCTTGAGGCCGAGGTCGCCCGGCGCGGCTCAGCCTGACGACACCAGGCTGATCAGCAGATCCCGATAGGTCGGCAGGGGGGCGATGGCGACGCCCTCAGCCTTCCCCAGTTCGTCATAGCGACGCAGCTGCACGGCGGCGTCGAAGGCGGGAAGGGCTTCGAAGGCCGCCACCTCGGCCGCGCTCATCGGCCCGCCCTGGAGTTGCAGGCTCTGGGCGGAGGCCGGGCTCAGCCGCGGCACATAGTCGGGCTCGCGCGCGGCGAGATAACGCTTGGCCGCGACATGCAGGCGGACGGGCTCCGTGACTTCGGGGCCGAAGCCCTGGGCGAGCCAGGCCGCGCCGATCCGCTCATGCAGGGCGTCGATCCCCCGCTCTGCGGCGTCTTCGCCATGCTTCTGCAGCAGGTGGCCGATGTCATGTAGCAGGGCGGCGGCCACCAGCGTGTCGGGCTGGCGGTCGCGTCTCGCATGGTCGGCGGTCTGGAGCGCGTGATCCAGCTGGGTCACCGCTTCGCCATAGTGCTCGCCGCCCAGGCGATCGAAGAGGTCGAAGATGGAGTCGACGAAGGCGTCGGCCGAGGCGATGGCGGTCATGGCAGGTCCCAATTAAAGGCGATTGGACTATACCAGAATGGATGGCCGACAGCCTATCGGGGTGACAGCAGGTTCGGATCGATGAACTGGCGGGGGATGCCGGGGCCTTCGAAATAGGCCCCCAGCCAAGCGCCGCCGCCGCCGTTGAACCATTCCACCCGGATGGGATGCCGACCGGGGTCCAGGTTGACGGACCCCCGTGCGGTGATCACCCCATGGTCCCCGTCATTGTCGACCACCGCCCGGTCGCCGACATAGAGCTTGCTGCCGTCATCCGAGGCCAGGGAGAAGTGGTAGGTCCCGGGGGTGGCGATCTGCAGGTAACCCTCGAACACCACCGCGACATCGCTGTCCCGGGGGAGGGGCAGATTCTTGAGGGACAGTTCGTAGGTCGCGCCCGAGGTCGCCGGCGTCAGGCTCGAAAAGTCCGGCAGGCGCACCGACCCCTCCGGCAGCAGATAGGTGCGGTAGGTGACGCCCTTCGGCCCGGACCCCTCAAGGTCGAGAATCCGGAACTGCCCCGTGGCCGGAATGCTGGCCGGCTGGCCGTCCACGAACAGGGTGGCGCGGACCAGGGTGTTGCGGCGGATCTCCACGGGCCCGGCATAGAGGGGCGAGGTCGCCGTGGGGATGGAGTTGTCCAGGGTGTAGCGGACCTCGCCGACCCCGTTGGGGTTCTCGAGGGTCATCTGGGCGGTCTGATTGACGAACAGACCGCCGGCCGGGTCATTGCCCACGGCGATCGGGGCGATCACCGGCGAGGCGTAGAAGCTGCTGGTCCGGTAGGCCTGTTTCGGCGCCTGTTCGCCCTGGAGCGCCGGCTTCACCGGACGGCCCAGCCAGGCGTAGGGGATCTCGGCGCCCAGCAGCCAGGCCGCCGTGGCCGGGGTGTCGAAGGTGTTGATCGGCAGGTCGAGCGCCTGCCCCGCCTTGACGCCCTTGCCGTAGGCGATCCAGGGAATCTCCAGTTCGGCCAGGGTTTCGCCGCCGTGTCCCTTGCCCACGCCGCCGTGGTCGGAGGTGACGATGAACACCGTCTCGTCGAGGATGCCGGCCTCGGCGGCGGCCTGGCGGATCTGGGCGATCAGGCCGTCGGCCTTGGTCACCGCGGCGTAGTATTTGGCCGTCCCATGGCCATAGGCGTGGCCGGCATTGTCCACATGGTCGAGATGCACGAAGAGGAAGGCGGGGCGCTTGGCCTTGATGTAGTCCGCCGCCAGGGCGGCGGTCGCGTCTTCGTCCTTGCCGTTGGCGTCATAGTCGACGAACTGGTGGTCGTAGAGATTGCCGAAGCCATCCCAGTCATAGATGGAGCCGATCTCCCAGTCGGGATGCTGGTCGGTGAGCACCTGGAAGATGGATGGGAAATACCCGCCTGAGCCGGTCACGGAGGTGGGGAAGTTGAACTCGCCGACCTTCCAGTCATTGCTGGTGACGCCGTGCTGCTCGGGTCCGGCGCCGCCGATCATCGACGCCCAGTTGGCGCCGCTGGTGGTGGGCAGGACGCCGCGGGCGTGCAGGCTCCAGGCCCCCTGGGCCATGAACTGATCCAGGGTGGGGGTGTCGGCCGTCCGCACCCCGTCGGGGCTCAGGCCGTCCACACCGATGATGATCACATGGCTCGCCCGACGCGCAGGCGCGACCGGCGAGCCGGCGTCCTGAGCCAGGGTGGCGGCCGGGAAGCCGAGGCCGGCCACGCCGGCGGCCAGGGCGAGGAGCAACGGCAGGCTCCGGATCGAGGTCTTCACGGCACGCTCCATGGGTGTGCGGGTGGGTGGGTTGGCTCGATCCGCAAAGGCGCAGCCGGCGAACAGGCGATCGCGGGGATCGACGGGGCGGGCCTGTGGGGATGAAACCGTCTCTGGTATGGACCAAACATCTAGGCGGCTTGGGCGACGGTTTCATGAAAGGCTAGGGCCGCGGCCTCGCGCCTTGACGGGGCGCGTCCGAGGTCGGATCAGAGAACCCAGTTCATTTCCAGGATGAGAATGGCGAGCGACGCCCCCGCGACGAGATCCGATGGCCTGCACTATCTCAGCCTGCGCGACGCCATCGCCGCGCGCATCACCACTGGCGGGCTGAAGCCGGGCGACAAGCTGCCATCCGAGCGGCGGCTGCAGGAGGACCTCGCCGTCGCGCGCGGGACTGTCCGCGAGGGGCTGTTTCAGCTGGAGGCGGAGGGCGTCATCTATCGCCGCGACCGCAGCGGCTGGTACGTCTCCCCGCCGCCGGTGGTCTATGACCCGACCCGGTGGGAGGGCTTCATGTCCTATGTGGAGGCGCAGGGACGAATCCCGGCGACCGAAACCATCGCCGCCAACGCGGTGGCGGCCGACCCCCTGCTCGCCGACGTGTTCTCGCGACCGCCGGGCGCCCCCCTCTATGTGATCCGCCGGCGACGCTATGTGGACGGGCGGGCGGTGCTGGTGGAGCGGCTGGTGGTCGACGCGGCCCTGGCGCCGGACCTGCTGCGGTTTTCCTTGGACCAGTCGCTGACCAGCATTCTGAAAACCGAATACGGGATCACCGTCGCCCGCAATCAGGTCAGCATGCAGCCCTGCGCCCTCACCGGTTTCGAGGCCGAGGCCCTGCGGGTCAAGTCGGGCCTGCCAGGGCTGGCGCTCCAGCGCCGCAGCTATGACGCCCAGGGGCGGGTGGTGGAGTATGACCACGAGCACTGGCGCCACGACGCGGTGAGGATCAGCGTCGACACCCGGGTTCGCTAGGGCTGCGCGATCAGGCCCAGCCCAGGGCGCCCGCTCCGCCGCCGGCCGGGTCCGAGAACGAGGCCTGGCCGTCCTCGACATGGCCGGCCAGCCGCCAGACCTGCCCGTCGGCCTCACACCTCAGATCATACCAGCCATGGCTGCCGGCCAGGTCGAGGGGGAACTCGCGACGCTCTCCGGCCTCGAGCCTCACCGTCTGCGGAGGGGCGCCATAGGCCTGGTCGCCGATCCCTATGGCCAGGGGAGCCGATCGCAGGTTCTCACAACGCAGCATGGGGGCGCCGCCCTCGACCTCGACCCTGACGCAGAAGACCCCCTGCGCTCCGGTCAGCCGTCGATGAAACCGGTTGGGACCGAGGACGAACAGATCGACCGTCGCGCCCGCCGCTGGGAGGGGATGCGCCAGGGCCTGTCCTGCGCCGACCGTGTAGCGGCTAGGGACCTGATCAAGATCGGCCATGTCATAGACATGGAACACGGCCGCCCGTTCGGCCGAGAGATTGGTGAGCCATAGGGACGAGGCGCTGTCCTCCAGCCGCAGGCGGGCGTCGAGGCGATAGGGCGTCGGACGTCGCCGCCGCACCCCGGCTTCCTGCACCGGCGCTACGAGCTCGGGGGGAATGGGCGGCGAGACCTCCTCCAGATCCGCGGCGCGGCCGGATAGGGCCGAGGTGGCGGGCAGGGCGGCCATGAAGTCGATCCGGTCCGGCGCGCTGAAGTCGAAGCACGAGGTCAGGTCGCCGCAGACCGCGCGCCGCCAGGCGCTGATGTTCGGCTCGCGCACCCCGAAGCGGGCTTCGAGGAAGCGCAGGATGCTGGTGTGGTCGAACACCTCGGACGCCACATGGCCGCCCCGGCTCCAGGGGGAGACCACATACATCGGCACGCGCATGCCAAGGCCATAGGGCCGCCCGAGAAAGGTCTCGTCGTCCGCCCCCTGGCCGATGAGATGGTACTCATCGTCCGCGGGGATGGTGGACGCTCCCAGGGTGCGGTCGCCCACCCGCGCGGGGGGCGCGGGCGGGGGCGCGTGGTCGAAGAAGCCGTCATTCTCGTCGAAATTGATCAGCAGTACGGTGCGGGACCAGACGTCCGGGTTGGCGGTCAGCGCGTCCAGCACCTGGGCCGCATAGTCCGCGCCCTGCAGCGGGCTGGAGACGCTCGGATGCTCAGACATGGCCGCCGGGGCAATGATCCAGGAGACCTGCGGCAGGCGGTCAGCCAGCACATCCTGCTTGAGATCGTCCAGGGCGCGGGTGGTCATGGTGCGCCGGGTCAGCAGGGCGCCGGCGCCGGCGGTCATGCCGTGGGCGCGGCGATAGGCCTGGAACCCGACCAGGGGGTTGTCGGTGAAGTTGTCGGCCATGTCCTGGTAGATCTGGAAGCTGACGCCCGCCGCCATCAGGC
>Ga0114898_1000203_pt1 | contig 54356 bp, 53 predicted proteins | sample Malvired_Geostar_FD_83496 | JGI IMG/M metagenome (GOLD analysis project Ga0114898, IMG submission 83496) | Marine viral communities from the Global Malaspina Expedition - Malaspina viral metaG DeepMed_Geostar | ecosystem: Environmental > Aquatic > Marine > Oceanic | place: Mediterranean Sea...
ACAACGCGCGAGCCGGTAGTTGAACCGAAGCCCCAACGGCGAACATGCCTGCAAATGGGACGAAGTGGGTTCGGCTTGAATGACCAGTTAGGCGATGCTGCCTTGGATGCCGGCAGACCCGCCCACACCACACCCCACAGCCCCACCGACAGCCGAAACAGTACCAGCCCAGGCGGACCGGCGCCCTACCCGGAAACTCCACGGCGACATGTAGCCGAAGATGGCTCCGCAATCATTGAGCCGACCTGCCGGAGCGACGGACCGCCCCGCGCGACGTGGTTGCCGAAGGAGACCAGCCGGAGCCAGCGTCGGGTGAGCACGAGTCACGCCGCCAGCAGCGACGCCATTGTCCGAAGAAGCGAGCGCGGCAGGACTTTCCAGCAGCAGCCGCCTAACACCAGAGTTAAGCCGACTTGCGTAGCGGAGCCGACAACGTGGCAAGCTGTACCTGCCACGTTGTTGGTGTAGCGAAGCAAGTTCGGCTTGAACGAATTGTTAGCCTTACAGCCGGCCAACCATGCTCTTGAAACGTGACCTGTGTTCTTTTCGTGATGCGAGTTCACTGACGAGAAAAACAAGGCACGAGCTTGTGGCTTGTGCTTTATCCAGACAATCCTCTTCCGAAAGGCTGTGTACGCCCTCACTTAGCACCTGATAAAGACGGCCCAGTGGGTTGAGGCCCTCTGGCTGCAAGTGATTTGGAAGCGCCAAGTTTGCAACCTTTATCTTATCGCTCATGGGTGAGTCCCCGCGCAGCGCACAGATCGCCTTGAGCGTCTCAGTGTCTTCGCCGGAAGCCTCCGCATCATCTTGAAGCAAGTCGAGTAGGCGGTTGATGTTGTTCTCCACGACGCGCCTGAAGTATGCAAACGCCGCTACACCATACTCATTGCTCAGGCACACCACCGCCTTTTCATAATTGTCTCGATCATCTTTCAGGAATTTTTGCAGCGCCTTATCGCGTGGGATACTGCCACGAGGGAGCTCACCGAACTTTTGGACTTTGATTGTATCCTCATCCACAACGTGCTCTATCAGATACGTTCGATGTGATTTTTTGCATGAGACACAAGTGAAGTGGAGTTCGGACGTGCCTGCTTGCAGCGCGGGAATGGGCATTCCCGCGCCGCCGCCGCGAGCGCGAAGGTCGTGGAATGGTCGCATCTGACCACAGATCTCGCAGTGTGAGTCAATTTCGTTAATGTGCAAGCTAGAGCGGTTGACCCGCGGCTTTTTGAACTGCCTCCACGCGTACAATGGAGCAGTTTCAAGGAAGATCTTAATGTCGGCGTCGGTAAGGATGAAAAGATCGTCCGTACTCATCGAACTCCCCAGTAAGGCTAACACCGGAATTAAGCCGACCCACAACGCGTGAGCCGGGAGTTGAACCGAAGCCCCGGCAGCGAGCATGCCTCCAAATGGGACGAAGTGGGTTCGGCTTGAATGACCTGTTAGGCGGTGCGCGGCACCCGGGCGAGCAACTGGGACCGGCGACCAAGGTAGAGGGGGAGAGCAAAGGCTAGGCCAACACCAAAGCACAGCACGATGTATAGCCACGGGCTCGGCGACCCTGCTCGGCCACGCTCAAGAATGACCCAGATGGCAAACACCAGTGCGGCCCAGTAGATGTCAACGGTGATGGCGGTGGTGAGCGCGTTGGCGAAGGCGCTACCGAAGAACGAGCCGGGAGCAACACTGCCGCCGCCAACGAAGAATTGGACGTTGAAGTACCACGTGGCAAAGAGCCCGATAGCTGCGAGCAGGTAATACATGGTGGGTACGCGCGTCTGCATCGATGAGTCCTTTCAGGGTGCGGAAGATTCTACCCACAGTGCCTAACACCTGAATTAAGCCGAGCCGCGAAGCGGCTTCGGCTTGAATGAACTGTTAGGCGGCGGCCGCGATGGGCTCACACGCCTTGCTGGATGCGAAATGCTCCACGAATGCAGCACAACCTTGACGGTCACGGCGAGCGATACGCAACCGGCAACGTCCGCCGCGTACCCGAGGGAACCCTGCAAATACGTCCATGCGGGTGCCCTGAACTGACAAGACGTTGTAAAGGCCGCCCAAGTAAGAGCGCATAGACACTGAGGCAACGTCCGACAACGATGCTTCATGCACCAAGTGCTTGATCTTGATTAGGCCCGTGAGGGAATCGACGAGTTGAATCTCTAGGCGCAGCACGTTGCCTTGCAAGTGGACCAATCCATGTCCCTTGACCAGGCCTTGCCAAATATCTGAGATGAAGAACGGCATGGTTGTCATGAGGATGACTGGAAAGTTGTCTCAACTGCGATAGAGCTGCTTGAGCCGCCTAACACCTGAGTTAAGCCGCGCCGCGAAGCGGCGTCGGCTTGGACGAATTGTTAGGCCCATTCACGGCGAACAAGCCAGCTCAATGCTCATAACCACCGCGGCGCTGCGCTTAAACTCTAGCCAGCACCCATCGCCGTGTACGTAAGCGACGGCGCCAGGCACGCCGGTGTGTTCAACCAAATTCTTTCCGTATAGCCGCCTGAGGTGCTCGTAGCTCATACCAGGGCAAGCACCCGCCGGAGTGCAATAGCGTGAGCTCATGCTCTCGGCGCCCCCGAGGCCTTGCTCATCTAGGCGAACGACCAACCCTTCAAACTCCAAGACAACGGGCAAGTAGTCCGCTTCCGCTTCCGTGCGCCTCGTTGGTGTGCCAAGCGCCGCCACCACAGAAGACTCCGACTGGCCTAAGCGAAGTCCACCTAAGCCAAGAGCGTCGTCGCCTCCCGGGACCGACGCACAGGCCGCCAAGAAAGGAATCATCAATAGCAGCGCAACTAGCTTCATGGGCCTAACACTTAGTAGATCCCCGAAACGGGGCGGTATTCAATCTTCGTCGGCACGACGTCCGCCCGTCAATCGGCGAATTCCCCTGCCCTGCCAACAGCATAGCCGCTCCGCCCTCACCGGACCGGAGCTGCAGCCCCCGGTAAATGCTTCACAACCGGGGCGGTATCACTTAGCACCCCGCAAACGACTGATATCTGGACGACAGAAGCCCGGCAGCGCGGCTGAACTGTTGTCACCCGTTCACCGCAACTGGGCATCCTGTTCATCCGGCCCCAGCTAACCTCGCGAAGTCGACCACCCTGAAGGAGCTACCCATGCTTATCCGAACGCTCTCAACATCGCTGGTCCTGCTCGCCATGGCCTCCGCCCCGGTTATCGCCGGGGACAACGGGAAAGGACAGGGCAAGAACAAGGGTCACGGCCACCCCGCGGCCGCCCAAGCGCATGCCCACCACCCGGGCAACGCGCCCAAGCCGCAGGGCCGCCACGACAACGGCCGCCACCTGGGCTGGCAGAAGCAGGCCTGGAAGCGCGGTGACCGCATCCCGATGGAGTACCTGGAGCCGGTCTACTACGTCGAGGACTATCGTGCGTACCGTTTGCCGCCCCCGCCGCCGGGACATCGTTGGGTAAGGCCGGTGGATGACCGCTATCTGCTGATCGAGGCCGCCACCGGCCTCATCGCGGAAGCGTTGGGTTACTGATCCCATCCGGATCCCTTGAAAGCCCCGCTCTGGCGGGGTTTTCTTTTGCATGCCCGTCCGGGCAAACGACTGATTCGCGCTCCGCCCCGTTTCGTCGGCGTATTCCCTCGCCCGTCGCACCACCCCTCCCCGGGGCCATCGGGCTGGCTATGCTCCACCGCAATCGAACCGCCGGTGGATCCCATGATCAAGAGCACCTTTTTCGTCCTGCGCCTCGCGGCGGCCTGGTTGCTGGCGATCTTCATATTCGGCGCCCTCTGGTCCGAGTTGCCGCTGCTGGGCCGCCTGGAATGGCCGATCGTGCTGGGCGGCATGCTGGTGATGGCGCTGGTGGTGGCCGGGGCGATTTCCCACCTCGGCCGGGTCCGCCTGGTCGCCGGGCGAATCGACAAGGCCACGCTGGCCAACCGGCAGCGCCGGCAGGTGGAGATTCCGCTGGAAGCGGGCGAGGCATTCGACCTGGTCGATGCCGCCATCCGCGAACTGCCCGGCGTCGAGCAGGTCGAGAGCGCCCGCGACAGCCTGCAGGTGCGGGCCAAGGTGGAACGACCGCGTACCTACGGCGAGCATCCGCTGGGGCGCTGGAATCCGCTGCTGTGGTTCGGCATCCCTCGCAACCAGATCAGTGCCACGGTGACGCCCGGGCATGACAGCGGCAGCGTCACGCTGATCTGCGAGCCCGAGTCGCCGGCATGGAGCGACTGGTTCCTGGTCGACGACGGCACCAACTTCGAGAACGCCGAAGCCATCACCCGTGCGATTACCCGGCGTGTCGCCGCCCACCGGCGCGGCGAGCGGGCCGCCGCCGCGCAGACCGAGACGGAGAAGGAGCTCACCGTCGCCAAGCTGAGCCTGCTGCACGCACAGGTGGAGCCGCATTTCCTCTACAACACGCTGGCCAGCGCACAGTTGCTGACCCGCAGCGATCCGGCCCGCGCCGACGAGATGCTCGGCCACCTGATCCAGTACCTGCGCCACTCGCTGCCACGCACCGAGGAGGAAACCTCCACCCTCGGTGCCGAGCTGGAACGCGCCATTGCCTACCTCGAGATCCTCAAGATCCGCATGGGCCCGCGCCTGTCCGTCCAGGTGGACGTGCCGGAGAACCTGCGCGATACCCCGCTGCCGCCGATGATGTTGCAGACGCTGGTGGAGAACGCGATCAAGCATGGCCTGGAGCCGCGCACCAGCGGCGGCACGGTGTGGATCCGCGCACGGCTGACCGACGGCGTGGTCGCGGTGACCGTGGCCGATGACGGCGACGGCTTCAACACCCGCACCAGCGGCACCGGCATCGGACTGAAGAACGTGCGCGAGCGCCTGCGGCTGGTCTACGCCGGCAACGCGTCGCTTTCAGTGATCGCGAACTTCCCGACCGGCGTCGCCGCGACGATCTCGGTGCCCCCGACCGACCACAAGGAGCCGGCCCATGTCTGAGCCGACCGCCACCTGCATCATTGCCGAGGACGAGCCGCTGCTGCGCCAGGCCCTGGTGGACCATCTCGCGCGGGCCTGGCCCAAGCTGCGGATCGTGGCCGAGTGCGAAGACGGCGCCAGCGCGCTGGAGGCCCTGGCCGAGCACCAGCCCGAAGTGGCCTTCCTCGACATCCGCATGCCCGGCCTGACCGGCCTGGAAGTCGCCGCGGGCGCAGCGCAGGCCAGCCCGGGCACGCGCATCGTCTTCGTCACCGCCTATGACCAGTACGCCATCGATGCCTTCGAGCGCGGCGCGGTCGACTACCTGCTCAAGCCGATCAAGCCCGACCGCCTGATGGCGACCGTGCAACGCCTGCAGGCCCGGGGCGGGAACAACGATGCCGCGGCGTTGGCGGCACTGGTGGAGCGCCTCGGCCCCGCCGCCCTGAAGGGCGATGCCCCCGAACCGCTGACCTGGATCACCGCGAGCGCCGGCCGCGAAACGCGCCTGATCCTGGTCGACGACGTCGCCTATTTCCGCGCCGACAACAAGTACACCACCGTGGTCACCGCAGAAGGCGAGGCATTGCTGCGCACGCCGATCAAGGAGCTGCTGACGGTGCTGGACGCCTGCACGTTCAAGCAGATCCACCGCTCCACCATCGTCAACCTGAAGGCGGTGGCGGGGGTGGTGCGCGACGACAGCGGCCGCGGCACCGTGCGCCTCAAGTCGCGCCCCGAGACGCTGGCCGTCAGCGCCCCGTTCATGACGTTGTTCAAGCACATGTAGGAATCGGCCATGCACTGGCCGCCCCGTACCGGAGGTTCCATGAAACTCAGTGCCCTGTTCTATTTCGTCCTGTCGCTGTTCGGCTGCTCCACGGCGACCAACGTCCACCTCACCCGGACCATCGTCGACGGCAGTGACACGCTCTACAGCATGTCGACCGCGCGCGATGGCGTGGCCCGTTTCGAATGCCGTGGCAGCGAGAGTGGCCACTGCTATTACGCGGTCTACTCCGACAACTGCGACCCGGCTGGAAACGCCACCGGCTGCGACTCGTCGCCGCTCAGGGAGTTCGCACTGGCGGTCGGCAGCCAACGACAGATCACGGGCCTGCAGGACTTCCATCTGTGCGTCAGCGCACATGAGGATGTACGCGGACCCGACTGCGAAAACTGAACTGTTTCCGACCCCGCCACCCCAGAGGTCGTTGGGTGCGCGATTGATTCACGGCCACGTGCCACCGGTTTAACGACTCCGCTGCGAACCTCGCCGCGAGCCTCGAAGGCCGATGGGATGCTCCCGTCCGGCCCGCCCCCTCGAGAGGCCGAACCAGAGGAGTACAGCCATGAACCGTACCCGCATCTCCACCCTGTCCCTGGCCCTGCTGGGCACCCTGGCACTGGCCGCGTGCGACAACAACGTCGAGACCGCCGACACCACCACCGACGTGCCCGACACCACCGCGGCCACCGACACCCTCGGTGCCGACCGCGATCGCATCGGCGTCGACGATCCGCTCACCAATGATCCTGTCGACGACACCACCACCATGGGTGACGCGGGCGATCCGTATGGCGATCCGATGACGCGTGACCCGGCGCTCGTCCCCGAGGATGACGCACTGGGCAACGACGAGCTCGACCAGGAGCGGCTGGATCCGGAATACCAGGATCCGACTGAAGGCACCCCGCCTGCACAGTAACTCCACGGAGGGCGCGGCCAAGATCGCGCCCTCCTCTTTCCAACCACCGGATAGAAGGAGCGACACGATGTCGAAGACCCCCACCGAACGGATCATCCAGTGGCTGCGCGATGCGCACACGATGGAAACCGAGGCCGAGACGATGCTGAAGGCGATGTCGTCCCGCATCGAGCACTACCCGGACCTCAAGCAGCGCATTGATCGCCACATCGAGGAAACCCGCGGCCAGGCCCAGCGCATCGAGGCGCGCCTGAAGGCGCTCGACAGCAGCCCGTCCGCAGCCAAGGACATGATGGCCAACGTGATGGCAGCCATGCATGCCGGCGGCAACGCCATGATGAGCGACGAAGTGGTGAAGGGCCTGGGCATCAGCTACGCCTTCGAGCACATGGAGATCGCCAGCTACCGCAACCTGATGTTCGCCGCCGAGGCCGCCGGCGACACCGCAACCGTGCAGCTGTGCCGAGACATCCTCCCGGAGGAAGAGGCGATGGCCGCGTGGCTGCTGGAACACCAGCAGAGCCTGATGCACCAGTTCCTCGCCCGCGACCAGGCCGAGGACACCACAGCCAAGCGCTGACCGTCGCCACGCGCCTGCTCTAAGCCGGGCGCCGGTGCCAACCGGCGCCCATTTTTTGATCCCGCGACTGGCGAAGCCGGGCGCGGTTCCCTAGTCTCTGCCGCTCTGACCCTGGGGGAGCGCGCGCGTGGGAATTGAAGTCCGCATCGAATACCGGCGGGAGGACGAGCGGGCGCCCTCCGCTGTCGTACGGCCGGTCGAAGGCATCGATACCACGGACGGCTTGTCCGAGCGCAGTTGCAGAGACGTGCTCGAGTCTTTGCTCCAGGTACTGGTCGAGCTGGAACAGGAGCGCGGCAGGGGCGACATCCATGACTTCGCATTCAGCGTGCACGCCATGGATGACCACGCCGTCGATGTGTCGATGGCCAGCGAGCATGACTTCACCGAGCAGGCCATGCGCTTCGAGTCGCTCCACCCGCTCCTGCTCGACTTCGTGAACGCCACCGCGCATGGGCCCCACGACAGCCGCATGTGGGCGGACTCCGAAACCCCGGCGGGCACCTCGGCCATGAATGCACTGGTGATGGGCGACCGCAGCCACCTGGGCGCCTATATCGAGTTCCTGCGCAGCTGCGACCTCGACCATGAGGTGGACCAGTACGGCGACCTCGACGCCATCATCGAGCGCCACGGCTGGCACCACGACACCTGCGCGCTCGCCGCGGCACGGCTGGTGAGCTGCCACGGGCAACACGGCGGCGAACAGGTGGGGCAATGGATGGAGTCCGGCCTGGAGGATTACCTGGCCACGCCCGAGGGGCGCAGCGCGTTCATCACCGTCGCGATGCACGAGTTCGACAACTGGGGCAGCCCGGTGATCCTCGGCCCGCTGTCGGGCAACCGCGAGCACTACACCGCGGAAGTGGATGAGTGGCTGGGCTACTTCGAGCCGCTGCTGGATGAAGCCGGCATCGAGCGTGTACGCGAATATGCGCATTCGCGCTGGGACCGCGCGCACTCGGGATAATCCGCTGCGCGAGGCGTCCGCTCACCCGCGGTCGAGCATCACCCGCAGCACCGGAATGGTGGTGACGTCGTCAATGCCCTTGAACGCCGCGACCTGTTCGCGCACGTCCGACAGCATCGCCGGCGTGTCGGCCTGCACCAGCACCAGCATGTCGATCTCCCCGGCGACGCTGTGGCATGCCCTCACCGCCGGCAAGGCCACCAGCAGCGGCATCACGTCGTCGCAGCTGAAACCTTCCGCGTAGCGCAGGAACAGCCACGCCTGCAGCGGATCGCCGCCGCTGCCGAGCCGCACCGTGTACTGCGAGATCACGCCGCCCCTCTCCAGCCGCTGCAGGCGTTCCTGCACACTGCTGCGCGACAGCCCGACTGCGCGCGCAAGCGCCACGGTGGACAGGCGTGCGTTGTCCTGCAGCAGCGCGATCAGCTTCCGGTCGATGGCGTCGAGGGGCTTCAAGGGTCCAGGGAACCTGCGATGCGATGGCGTGGCCGTCATTGTGCCGGGTTGTGACCGGCGCGCACATGGCCGCATCGTGGCGCCCCCGCCACCCGTTCCCGCCCACCGCCATGACCATCGCCCTCGACGTTCCGACCGCCCTCATCCCGATCGATGTGCAGCGTGCCTTCGACATGGCCGCCAGCAGCAATCCAGCCATGGAACCCAACGGTTTGCGGCTGCTGGCTGCGTGGCGCCGTGCCAGCCAACCGGCCGAGCTGCCACTCATCCACGTCCGGCACGATTCGGTGCAGCCGGGTTCGTCCTTCCGCCCCGGCCAGCCGGGCCACCCGCTGCGTGCCGGTTACGAGCCTCGTGGCGACGAGGCACTGGTCACCAAGTCGGTCAACGCCGCCTTCATCGGCACCGACCTGGACCTGCGGCTGCGCCGGCTCGGCGTGCAACAGGTGGTGCTGTTCGGCATGACCACCGACATGTGCGTCTCCACCAGCGCGCGGGTGGCGTCGAACCTTGGCTACCGCACCATCGTGGTCGGCGATGCCACCGCCTGTTTCGACCTGGTGGACGCGGATGGCACGCGGGTGCCAGCGCGGGAGATCCACCGCGCCCATCTGGCGACCCTGCACGCGGAGTTCGGCACCGTGGTGGACACCGACGCAATGCTCGCCGCCCTGGGGCAGCGCAACTGAAGTACGGCCGCCCCCGGCAGTCCGGTTCTACTCGCCCGCGTTTCGCCGCGGCAGCACCCAGTCCGGCCGGATGAAGTGGCAGGTGTAGCCCTGCGGATAGCGCTCGAGGTAATCCTGGTGCTCCGGCTCGGCCTCCCAGAAATCCCCGGCAGGTGCGACTTCCGTGACCACCTTGCCCGGCCACAGCCCGGAGGCCTCCACGTCGGCAATGGTGTCCTCGGCGATCCGCCGTTGCTCGTCGGACACGTAAAAAATCGCCGAACGGTAGGAGGCGCCGACGTCGTTGCCCTGGCGGTCGCGCGTGGTCGGGTCATGGATCTGGAAGAAGAACTCCAGCATCCGCCGATAGCTGGTCCGCTCGGGATCGAAGATGATCTCTATCGCCTCGGCGTGGTTGCCGTGGTTGCGGTACGTCGCATTCGGCACCTCGCCGCCGGTGTAACCGACGCGGGTGGAGACCACGCCCTCCTGCTTGCGGATCAGGTCCTGCATGCCCCAGAAGCAACCGCCCGCCAGCACCGCACGCTCGGTGGTCATCGTACGTCCTCCACCTGGTCCAGGTAGGCGCCGTAGCCCTGCGCTTCCATCTCGTCACGATGGATGAAGCGGAGCGATGCCGAGTTGATGCAGTAGCGCAGCCCGCCGCGGTCCGGCGGCCCATCCGGAAATACATGGCCCAGGTGGCTGTCGCCGTGGGTGGAGCGCACCTCGATCCGGACCATCCCGTGCGAGGTATCGCGCAGCTCGCTGACGTGAGCGGGTTCGATCGGCTTGGTGAAGCTGGGCCAGCCGCACCCGGACTCGTATTTGTCCGACGAAGCAAACAGCGGCTCCCCGGACACCACGTCGACGTAGATCCCCGGGTCCTTGTTGCCCAGGTACTCGCCGGTGCCGGGGGCTTCGGTACCGCTCTGCTGGGTCACCCGGAACTGCTCCGGGTCAAGCCGGGCGATGGCGTCGGGGTCTTTGCGGTACTCGGGCATGGTGGTCACCTGCGGCGTCGGGGGAATGGATGTGATGGGGGTTGGTCGGTCGAACTCAACTCGCCCTGCCATGGCACCCAGCGGAACGCGACCGGGTCCAGCTTCCGAGGGGTGCCGCAGGCTCCGGTAGCCGTGACGCTCCCGGAATGGGCGGGGGCGTAGCGTGAGGTCCGGAACCCACCGCCACGGCAGAGGAGGAAGCATGCACATGTCCTACTGGCGCTTCGCCGCGATGATCGCCACGTCCACGCTGGTGATGTTCGGGCTGATGTACCTCAACACCTACGCCCTCGGGCACGTGCGTTGGAGCGAGACCCGTGCGTGGATGGCCTTGATGATGGGCGCGACCATGGCCTTCGTCATGCTCGCCTTCATGCTTTCCATGTACAGGAAGCGGGCGGTGAACATCGCGATCTTCGTCGGCAGCGTCGCGGTGTTCGCACTATCGCTGTGGCTGGTGCGCAGCCAGGCCACCATCGACGACACCGCCTACATGAAGGCGATGATTCCCCACCACTCGATCGCGATCCTGACCAGCTCCAGGGCGAATATCAGCGATCCGCGGGTGCGCGATCTGGCCGACGAGATCATCGAGACCCAGCGCCGCGAGATCGCCGAAATGGAAGCGCTCATCGCGGACCTGGAATCCAGCGCGGACGGTCCGCGCGCAAACGGTGATCAGTAGCCGGTCATCTCCAGGTAGCCGATGCCCCCATGGCTGCCGGTCACCCGTACCGGTCCTTCCCAGTACGCCGTATCCAGATCCATCCAGGCATCGGGGTTGATGGCGCCGACCTCCACCTGCAGGCCGTCGCCGGGGATGGCCACTGACCAGCGCGTCGGCACCTTCCGGCCGGCCACGCGGGTGGTGGAGAGCGGCTGGAGTTCGACGTCGCCTTCGCGCAGGGGTGTGGTGCCGCCATCAGTGGCGATCCAGTTGCCGCTGAGGTAGAAGCCGCCGTCGGCGTGGCGCACCCGGAACAGCATCAACCGTCGGCCGTCATCCAGGTGCAGGGAGAACCAGTCCCACCCGACCTGGTCGGCCGCGACCGGCTGGCTGCTCCACTCCCGGTCCATCCACGCGGTGCCGGTGACTTCGACTTCGTGGCCATCGATCTCGAGCACGCCTTCGGCCCGGAAGAACGGTTGGCTGTAGTAGTAGGAAGCCTGTCCGCCGCCGGACTTGCGGCTGAAGCCCTGCTCGCCCTGCAACACCAGCGGGCCTTCAGCCGCCAGTCGCAGCCGGTAGCCAAAGCCTTCGCCATTCGCCTGCGCCACCAGCGTGCCCGCGGGGTCACCGGCCAGCGACCAGTCGTCGATCCACGCTTCGAAGGGTTTCGCCACCACGCCCGCCTGCCCCACGCCGCCGCGCGCCATCAACTGCGCCGACCAGTGCCGGTCCTCGGTGGTCATGCCGGCGTGGCCCATCCACAGGTTGCCGTTGCCCCAGCCCGGCCCATCGGCCTGCGGGCGCAGCGCGTTGCGGAACAGCGTCCATTGCACGCCGTAGTGATTGCCTTGCGCGTCGCGCAGGTTGGCGGTGACGTACCACCACTCGATGCGGAATCCCGTGTGGGCGCCATGGTCGTCGGGGAACTCGAACGTTTCGCCCGGGACTACCTGCGCAAAACCTTTGCTCTCGCGGCCGAGACCGGCGAAGCCTTCCGTCGGCGCGGAGGCCCGTTCGCCGCACCCCGCCAGCAGGGCGAGCAGCAACCACGGAAACAGGAACCTAGCGCTCATCGGAAAACGCCCTCAACAGATCGACCGGGCGGCTGTGCCAGAGCTTCCACAGCGGCCAGGCCGAAGCCAGCGCGGTCGCCGCCATCGCCCAGCCCGCCAGCTGCAGCAACTGTTCCGGGAACACCTGCAACGGCAGGCGCCAGCCGAAGGCCTGCACGTTGATCACCGCCACCAGGGCCCACGCCAGCAGGATGCCCAGCGGCAGCGCCAGCAACAGGGTCAGGGCGGACAGCAGCCAGGCCTGCGCCGCGTTGAGCTGCATCAACCGTGCGCGGCTGACACCGGTCGCCCACAGCGGCGCGAGTTGCCCGAGGCGGCCCTGTCCCTGGGTCAGCAATGCAATAAAGAGGGCCACCCCCGCGACGCCGAGGGTCAGGCTGTTGAGCGCAGCGGTGGCACTGAAGGTGCGCTCGAATACCTGCCTGGCCCAGCCCTTCAGGCGCGCCTGGTCGATCACGCGGTCGCTGCCGAGGTCGAACGTTTCCTGCAGCCGTGAGGCCAGTGCATCGACGTCTCCGGGTGCGGCGCGCACCGCGATGCTGTCCATCGGCGCCCCGGGCCAATGGCGGAGCAGTTCCTGGTTGGCCACGAGTACGTGCCCGCGCGGGTTGCCGTAGTCCGCGTAGATCGCCGCGACCCTCGGCTGCCAATTGGAACCGCTCGTGGGCAACGTGATGGCATCGCCGATCCGTACGTCGAGCCGGCGCGCCAGTTGTTCGCTCAACATCACGGCGCTTCCGTCGAACAACGCATCCCATGGCTCGTCCACTGATTCCAGCAACGGCCAGTGCTCGCGGTAGAGCGAGTCGTCGGTGATGCCCGAAAGCTCGACCGGATGACCGTCGACTTCGATATCCAGTCCCCGCACCACCACGTGGTGTTCCACCTCGGTCTGGCGCGGCAGCCACTCCTGCAGCACGCGCGCCTGTGCGTCGTCGTTGGGCCGTATGTACAGCTCCGCCGCCAGCCGCTGGTCCAGCCAGGCGGTGAAGGTATGGCGGAAGCCCTCGGTCATGCTGCCCGCGCCGACATTGGCAGCCAATGCCAGAAGCAGCGCCATCAAAGCCAGGCTCAGTGCCGGCAACTGCTGGCGTGCGTCGGCGATGAACCACCCGGCGAGTGGTGAGCGGCCGGTGGTCGGGATCAATCGCAACATGCCGCTCAGCAGCAGTGGCAGCCCAAGCGCCGCAGCGAGCAGCATGCCGCCGAGCATGACGAAGCCGCTGACCAGGCTGTCGCCCCACTGCCACGCCACCAGTGCGACCACTGCGGCGATCGCGGCGACGATGCCCTGCCGCCGCAGCCAGAGCCGGTGCGCCTGCATCCATGCTTCACCGCCAGCCACGGCCAGCAGTGGCAACCGCGCCGCGCGCCAGAGGCTGCTGGCGCCGGCGAGCAGCGCGCCCACCAGCGCAAGGCCAAACCCACTGAGCCACCACGCCGGACTGAGCGTGAGCTGCCCACCGATCTCCGCGCCGTACAGGCCGCGCAGGCTGGCGGCCACGTCCGGCAACAGCAGGCTGGCTAGCACGTAGCCACTCGCCACGCCGGCGGCCCCGCCCAGCAGCGCCAGCACGCCGAGCTCGATGACCAGGGCCAACAACAGCTCACGCACGCCGACGCCGCTCGCGCGCAAAGTGCGGAGCAGCGGGCGGCGCTGCTCCAGTGCCAGGCCGATCGCCGCGTGCACGATGAACAGCCCCACTGCGAATGCCAGCAGCCCCAGCGCGGTGAGGTTGAGGTGGAAGCTGTCGGTCAGGCCGTCCAGGCCGGTGTCGCCTCCGTCGTCGCGTCGCAGCCGTGCATCCCACGGCGAAGGAAGCGTGCTCTGCACCGCGGCCGGCACCACCAGCCGGCTGATCTCGCCAGGCGTCTGCAGCAGGCGCTGGGCGACGCCGATGTCGACCATCAGCACGCCGGGCGCCATGCCCTCGCGCGCATGCATCGGCGGCAGCGCTTCGCCGTTGGCGAGCGCCGGCGTCGCGCCTTCAGTCAGGTCCAGGGCCTGCATCGTTTCTCCCGCGATCCATCCTTGGCCGAGGGGACTGATGAAGTCGATCAGCCCGCCCGGCTGCGCGGGCGCACCGGCCATCCTGCTGCCAGGCGGCAGGCTCAACGGCTCGATGCCCATCACCCGCAGGCGCCCGCTGCCATCGGCGAGTTGCACCGTGCCTTCCAGCACCGGCGATACCGGCCACCCCTGCCGCCGCAACTGGGTGAAAGCTTCCTGCGGCAATGGCTGTCCATCCACCGGCTGCAGGTTCGCGTGCGGCGTTCCGCCGATCAGGTCATTCGCGCGCGCGTAGCTCTCGCGTGCCTGCCCGTTGATTGCCTGCACGCCAGTCAGCAGTGCGGTCGCCAGCCACAGTCCGGTGAACAGGCTGAAGAACTGCACCGGGTGCCGCCGCCAATGGCTCAGCAGGGCACGCAGCGTCCAGCGCACGATGCTCATGCCGATGCTTCCACCCCCGGATGCACCCGCCCCTTCCGCAGCACCACGGTGCGCTGCAGCCGCGCCGCGACCTGCGGGCTGTGGGTGACCATCAACAGCGTGCTGCCGCTGCCCGCCACCAACTCCAGCAACAACTGCAGCACCTGTTCGGCGGTGGCCTCGTCGAGGTTGCCGGTGGGCTCGTCGGCCAGCACCAGCGCCGGCCGCGCCGCCAGCGCACGGCCCAGTGCCACGCGCTGCTGCTGGCCCCCGGAAAGCTGTTCGGGATAGCGGTGCAACAGCTCGCCCAACCCGAGCTGCTCCACCAGTCGTGCCTGCCATCCGGCATCATGCCGGCCGGCCAGGCGCGCCTGGAACGCCAGGTTGTCGGCCACCGTCAGGCTGCCGACCAAGTTGAACTGCTGGAAGATCAGCCCGATCCCGCAGCGGCGCCACTCGGCCAGCTCGCGCTCGCCCATCTCATGCATCGGCTTGCCATCGGCATGGATGCGCCCGCGGTCGACGCTGTCCAGCCCCGCCACCAGGTGCAGCAGCGTGCTCTTGCCGCTGCCGGATTCTCCCATCAGCGCCAGGCTGCCACCACGCTCCAGCCGCAGGTCCACGCCCTGCAGCACGGGCAGCGGCCCCTGCGGGGTCGGGTAACTCTTGTACAGGTCTTCGACATCCAGCATCACGGCCTCCGGCGCACACCCCATGATCGCCCAGACCGTGTGTACCCGTAGGAGCGACGTCAGTCGCGACCGCGCAACTCCGGCCGGGCTGCGGTCGCGACTGACGTCGCTCCTACAGTCGCGATCGGATGTTTTTGAGCCTGCGCCGGATCCATGGTCGCGGCTGAAGCCGCTCCTACAGGAGGCCCATCACCGGGATTTGCTCGACCACCCGCAGCGGTGCGCCGGGTGCGTCGCGGGTGATGATCCACAGGCCATGGGACCAGTGGCTCGCGCCCGGGATCCAACTCGAAGTGGACAGCAACAGGTCGGCGACGCCGTCGTGGTTGAAGTCACCGCGCGCCTTGATCGTCAGGCCTTGCCTGCCGCCCCAGTCGTTCTCGATCGTTGCCCCTCCATCGGGGCGCGTGACGACCACGGCCTCTCCGATGTAGTCCCCCAGAGTGCCACCCGCCGCATGCAGTTGCCGCACCGTCCGCTCATTGTCGCCGCTGATGATCGTGCCGAGCAGGACCGGCAGCGCCCGCACGGACGACTCGTCCAGAACGAAGCCCTCCAGATGGGAACGCGCGGCAGGGACGGCGCCGGCGATGGCACGCGCCCCGTAACAGGTGGAAGCCCAGGCGCGCTGGATCCGCCCATCGAGATAGCTACCGGTCCAGCCGCGTTCATCAGCGCGGAACAGCTCCTCGCACGACCGCACCTCGACTTCGTTGCCATCATCATCCAGCACAATCGAAACCCGCGGCTCACCGTCGACCTGCCATGGCTGCGCCATCCACCGCGTCCAGTCTTCCGCATCCGGCGCAGGTACGGAATCCATGCCGTAGCTATCGCTCCAGGTCACCGGGGATTCCACCCGGCCCGTGGTGCTGCAGCCGCTGGCCGCCACCAGTAGCAACGCCAGGATTGCCTTTCGTGCTTGTTCCTTGTCGAGCATTGTCCCTCCGTGGGCATGTTGGTGCTGCCGCGGCCTCACGACATCGGGTTCGGGGGCGCCTTGGGATCGGGTGGCAGCGGGATGAACTCGCGGTCGTCGAAGTCGGGGAGCTTCATGCGCTGCGCGCGCCAGTCGGCCTTGGCCTGTTCGATGCGCTCCTTGCTGGAGGACACGAAGTTCCAGTCGATGAAGCGCGGGCCGATCGGCTCACCGCCGAGGGCCATCACCAGGGAGGATTCCTTCGCGGCAATCACGGCTGACGTTCCGGTCGCGAACACGATCATCTGCCCGGCGCTGAACTCGCGGCCATCCACCTCGACCACGCCCCGTGCGACATAGGCCGCCCGCTCCGGGTAGTCGAGCGGCATCGCCACGCGGGCACCCGCGGCCATCGTCCAGTGGATGTAGAACAGGGGCGAACGCACCGGCACTGCCGAGGTCTCGCCGAACGCCGCGCCGGCGATCAGGTGCCCCTCGGCGCCATCCTGCAGGAGGCTTGGCAGGCCATCTCTTCCGATGTGGTCAAACGCCGGGTCGCACTCCTCTTCGCCGTCCGGCAGCGCCACCCAGGCCTGGATGCCGTCAAGCCTTCCGCCTTCGCGACGCGCGCGTTCGAAGCGCTCGGAGTGGGTGATGCCGCTGCCCGCGGTCATCCAGTTGACCTCGCCCGGCTCGATCGGCTGCACCGAGCCGACGCTGTCGCGGTGCATGATCTCGCCGTCGAACAGGTAGGTCAGCGTCGACAGGCCGATGTGCGGGTGCGGGCGCACGTCGACGTCGGCCGGGATGCCGGCGGGCAGGTCCACCGGCCCCATGTGGTCGAAGAAGATGAAAGGGCCGACCATGCGGCGTTTGTGGAACGGCAGCACCCGGCCCACCTCGAAACCGCCGAGGCTACGGCGCCGTGCGTCGATTGCCAGCTCGATCATGTGACCTCCTCGCCTGCGCAAAGCCAAGCGGCGGACGTTGCGGCCCGCCGCTGCGCTTGCCTACTTGCGGATCGTCTGCTCGTGGCCTTCCAGCGCCTGCGCCAGGCCGGGCACTTCTTCGGCACCGGTCGGCACGCTGATGCTGGAACCTTCGAAGTCGTCGGCGATCGGCTCCGCGCGTCCGCCCAGGCACGCGCTCAGGAAGCCTTCGGCGACCGCGTTGAAGGCCTTGCTGTTCTCCGGCCGGGCAAAGCCATGGCCTTCGTCCGGGAACAGTACGTAGGTCACCGGGATGTTGTTGGCGGTCATCGCATCGACGATCTGATCGGACTCGGCCTGCTTTACGCGCGGATCGTTCGCGCCTTGGCCGATCAGCAGTGGCTTCCTGATGCGCTCGGCGTGGGTCAATGGCGAGCGCTCGGTCAGCCACTGCCGGCCCTCTTCCGTGCGCGGGTCGCCCATCCGCTTGGTCAGCTGCTCGTAGAAGCTGGCCCAGTACGGCGGCACCGTGCTCAGCAGGGTGTTGAGGTTGGAAGGGCCGACGATGTCGACGCCGCAGGCGAAGGCGTCGGGCGTGAAGGTCAGGCCGGCCAGCGTCGCGTAACCGCCGTAGCTGCCGCCCATGATCGCCACCTGGTCGGCGGTGGTGACGCCCTGCTCGACTGCCCAGTCGACCGCGTCCAACAGGTCGTCGTGCATCTTGCCGGCCCACTCGCCGTTGCCGGCGTTGGTGAATTCCTTGCCGAACCCGGTGGAGCCGCGGAAGTTCACCGACAACGCGGCGTAGCCACGGTTGGCCAACCATTGCGCATACGGACTGTAGCCGTAGCTGTCGCGCGCCCACGGGCCGCCGTGCACGAACAGCACCATCGGTACCGCGGCGTCGGCCTTGCCATCGTTGTCGGTGTCCGCGCTGCGGGGCAGCGTCAGGTAGCTGACCAGCGTCTTGCCGTCGCGCGAGGTGATCTCCTGCGGCCACTGCGGCACCAGCGGCTTGCCTTCCAGTTCCGGCCGTGCCGAAAACAGTCTGGTCAGCTTTCCACCATTGGCGCGGTCGTAGCGGTAATAGACCACGGGGGTCTCGGCGGCCGAGTAGGTGACAATCCAGGTGCTGTCGTCATGGGTGCGGGCGTTGATGCCGACCTCGCCCGGGCCGATCGCCTCCAGCTTCTCGAGGTCCGCGGCGATCGACGGATCGACCGCTTCCCACTCCTCGCGCAAGTAGTTGACCGCGACGGCCTGCACTTCACCCGTTTGCGGATGCGCCAGGGTGTTGCCGACGTCGGCGCGTGCGTCCTCGCGGACCAGTTCGCGCTCTCCGCTCTCCACGTCCACCGCATACAGCGCCGCGGTATCGCGGCCGCGCGAATCGAGCATGTACAGCGTCCGGCCGTCGGTGGTCAGGCCGCCGGGCGAGGTGGTGAGCGAATCCTCGAACGGAATGTCGGAGTACTTCTCCCAACCGCCCTCGCCGTCCGGCTTCAGGATGTCCTGGCCGCCATCGGGGCGTGCGCGGGTGGCGTAGCGCACGGTGAAGCTGTCGTCGGCCAGGTAGCCGCCGATCTCGTCGTCGTTCTTCTCCACCAGGGTGCGCTCGCCGGTGGCCAGGTCGACCTTGTAGAGATCGTGCCATTTGGGATCGCGGTCGTTCATGCCGACCAGGATCGTGCCCGGCTGCGCGTGGCTCGCGCCGACCACCTGCGCGGTGGTCTTCGGGAACGGGGTGAGGTCGCGGGTCTCGCCGGTGGCGATGTTCACGCTGTAGAGGTGGAAGTCCTCGTCTCCACCGGTGTCGCGCAGGTACAGCAGGGTGTCGGGCAGGTAGGACCAGAAATAGCGGCGGATGCCACGCGCTTCGTCGTCGGTAACCGCGCGCGCCTGCGACGGGTCATCGGCGGGCGCCACCCAGACATTCATCACGCCATCGACCGGCGCGATCCAGCTGAGCGTCCTGCCATCGGGGCTGATCATCACCAGCGCGCGCTCCGGGTTGCCGAACAGCGCTTCCCGGCAAATGAGTTCGGTGTCGGCGATGCGGTCCGCGGCGGTCGGCGGCGTCTGCGCCAGCGCAGAGGAAATCGACATCGCGAGGATCAGGCCTGCAACGGGGATCAACGGCTTTTCCATGTTCGTCTCCAGGGGTCAGGCAGGAAGGTGGACCCGAAGCAGGAGTAGATCACCGATCCGGGGCGAGTTGTACCGTGCCGGAAGGCGCCCCCTGGCGGGCGCGGCAGCCATCGAGTGCCTCCAGGAAGGCGTCTGGCAGTGGCATGGTTCCCAGCCATCCCCTGCGTGTGCCGGTGAGCACGCGCAGCATCTGACCACGTCCCCCGGGGACCCGCGACATCGGGTGGAAGACCAGGTCGCGCGCCCGCGCGAGGCGGTCCCGCTCGGACTGGAACAGCGGCGTCAGCCAACGGCTCCAGAAGTGGTAGATGCCGATGTGCGAGCGGCGTCCGCGCGCGTACTGCTCCAGCGCAGCGCCGAGGGGTCCATGCGCCCGCAGCGCGTCGCGCAATGCCCGGGCGTCGAGCAGCGCCATGTTCACACCCTGCCCCAGTTGCGGGCTCATGGCATGCGCTGCGTCACCCAGCAGCACGGCTCGGCCGCGATGCCAGGCCGAGTGCACGGTGTCGCGGTAGCGGGCCTGCGCCAGCCCCCCGGGCACGGCGGTGTCGGCCAGGCATGCCATGGCCTCGGGCCAGACCTCTCCGACACTGCCGCGCCACGCCTGTTCGTCGGCCGCCGCCCGGTCAAGGTCCGCGACCGGCAGGCTCCAGAAGAAGCTCAGCCGCGGCGTCGGGTCATCGGGACGCGTGCCCACCGGGAGCATGCCCACCATGCGGCGCGCGCCTACGTATCTCTGCTGCAATTCGTCCGCCCAGCGCCACGTCCCGGCGGGCGCTAGACACCACTGCGCGCCCCACGGATACGGTCGATCCAGCCGTGCCGGGGCGACCTGCGCGCGCAGCGACGACGCCGCACCGTCGGCCACCACGACCAGGTCGAACCCTTCGTACCGGCGCCCGTGCTGATCGACCACCGCACCGGCCTCGTGGTCCACGTGGGTGACGCGCACGCCGCAATGCAGCGTGCGGTGGTCCGTCCAGGCCGCGTCCAGCACCGAGAACAGCGCGCCGCGCTGCACGCCCAGCCCGAACAGGCGCCGGTCGAGCTCGGTGTAGCGCATGTCCATCACCGGCCGTCCAGCCGCCGTTTCGCCGTACAGCCGCGAGACCGGCGCGCCGTACTGCAGCACCGCATCCAGCAGGCCGAGCTCCCACAACACCATCTGCCCGACCGGCTGCAGCAGGAATCCCGCACCGACCGGGCCCAGCGTCGCGGCCTGCTCGAACACCTCGACCTGGTGGCCATCGCGCGACAGCAGGATCGCCGTCGCCTGGCCGCCGGTGCCGTAGCCGACGATGGCAATCCGCAACCGCTTGTGCATCCATCCCCCCGAAGTGGGCGACCCCATTTCGCCCCGGTCGATTCTACCCAGCCATGTTCGCCTGCCATTGATCGCGTGCAGCGCAGTATTCGTACACATGGCTAACCAACGCGAGCAACAACCTGCCAAGCACGGCGCGCTGCGCCGCTTCGTGAGCGACAGGGACGGTCGCATCGTCATCGCGCAGCCACCGAATATCCCCATCTCGGGCTGGGCGATCACCGGCCTTGCCGCGTGGCTACTGCCCGATGGACGGCTGCAAGCACTACTGTCGTTCTTCAGCAGTGCGTTCCTGTTCCTGTGGGCCTACCTGGAGCTCACCGATGGCGACAGCCCGTTCCGCCGGGTGATGGGCGGCGTGGTACTGGCCGCCATGGTTGCCTGGCGCTGGCTCGCCTGAGCCAACGCCTCCCGGGCCGGACTCAGTGCGCGGCCTTGGCGTCCCCGCCGCCGCGCATCTTCTTGAACAGCATCACCGCTGCGACCACCACGGCGCCCACGGCCATCCCTACCGCCGCGTTGGCAGCCGCTGACAGCACGGTGCCCAGGGCACCTTCCGGCACCACGCCCTCCACCCAGTGCGCCAGCACCGGGATCGAGTGCACCAGGATGCCTCCACCCACCAGGAACATCGCGGCGGTGCCCGCAATGGACAGAAACTTCATCAGCCACGGCGCGGTGTAGACCAGGCCCCGGCCCAGCGCCGCCTGCACGCCGCCCTTCTCGGCCAGGTGCAGCCCGGCGTCGTCCATCTTCACGATGCCGGCGACCAGCCCGTAGACGCCCACGGTGATGCCGACCGCGATGGCGACCAGCACCAGCGCCTGCTGCGCGAACGGCCGGCCGTCCACCACGCCCAGCGACAACACGATGATCTCGGCCGAAAGGATGAAATCGGTGCGGATGGCGCCCTTGATCTTGTCCTTCTCGAAGGCGACCAGGTCGATCTTCTCGTCGGCCACCGCCTGGACCAGCTCGCCGTGCTTCTTCGCATCCTCTTCCTTCGAGTGCAGGAAGCGGTGCGCCAGCTTCTCCATGCCCTCGTACACGAGGTAGGTGCCACCGATCATCATCAACGGCGTGATCAGCACCGGCAGCCAGGCGCTGATCGCCAGCGCCGCCGGGACCAGGATGGCCTTGTTCTTGAACGAGCCCTTCGCCACCGCCCACACCACCGGCAGCTCGCGGACCGCTTTCACGCCGGTCACCTGCTGGGCATTCAGGGCCAGGTCGTCACCGAGCACGCCAGCGGTTTTCTTGGCCGCCAGCTTGGTCAGGATGGCGACGTCGTCCAGCAGGACGGAGATGTCGTCGAGGAGCGTAAAGAGGGTGGCGCCGGCCATGCGTTGTCCGTTGCGTCTGGAAGGAGGCGGCCATTGTCGCCAATTGCGGCGTGGCCGGGGTGCGATGGCGCCACCCGCCCGCGGCGATGCCGGTCGGGCGGGTGGCGTGCAGCCGTCGTCAGCGGGTGCGCGTCACGCGCCACACCGTATTGGACAGGTCATCGGCCACGATCAGCGCGCCGGCGGGATCCACCGTCACGCCAACGGGGCGACCACGTGTCTTGCCGTCCTCACCAAAGAAGCCGGTGACGAAATCGACCGCCTCGCCGGCGGGCCGGCCGTTGCGGAACGGCACGAAGATCACCTTGTAGCCGACCGGCTCGCTGCGGTTCCAGCTGCCGTGCTCGCCGATGAATACGCCCTCGGCGAACTGCGCACCCATGGCCGGCGTGGAGAAGTCCAGGCCCAGCGCGGCCACGTGTGAGCCCAGGCTGTAATCCGGGACGACGGTGGAGGCGACCTTCTCCTGGTCCTGCGGCCGCACGCGGGGGTCCGGGTTGGGGCCCCAGTAGGCGTAGGGCCATCCGTAGAACGCGCCTTCCTGCACCGAGGTCAGGTAATCCGGCACCAGGTTCGGCCCCAGCTCGTCGCGCTCGTTCACCACCGCCCACAACTGGCCGCTGCCGGGCTGGATGGCCAGGGCAGTGGGGTTGCGCAGGCCGGTGGCGTACTGCCGGTGCATGCCGGACTCCACGTCGATCTCCCACACCACTGCGCGGTCCTGCTCGGCCATCATCCCGCGCTCTGTGATGTTGCTGTTGGAGCCGATACCGACGTAGACGAAGCGGCCGTCGGCGCTGGCGGTAAGCGCCTTGGTCCAGTGGTGGTTGATCTCCGACGGCAGCTTGGTGACCTCCTCCGGCGGACCGCTGGCCCGGGTCTGGCCCTCGCTCCAGGCGAAGCGCACCAGCGCATCCTGGTTGGCCACGTAGATCTGCCCGTCGATGAACGCCAGGCCGTAGGGCGCGTTCAGATCGTCGGCAAACACCGTCTGCAGCTCATAGGTGCCGTCGCGGTTGGCGTCGCGCAGCAGGGTCAGCCGGTCGCCGCTTTCCACCTGCGTGTTGCCCTGCGCCTTGATGTAGCCGGCGATGACGTCCTTCGGCGTCAGCTTGGCCGCGTTGCCACCGCGCCCTTCGGCCACCAGGATGTCGCCGTTGGGCAGCAGCAGGGTCTGGCGTGGGATCTTCAGGTCGGTCGCGATCGGCGTGATCGAGTAGCCGGCCGGCACCACCGGTCGCTGGTCGCCCCAGATGGCCGGGTCGGCGATCTTCATCTTCGGCAGCAGACCGCGCTGCTGGTCCGGCAGAGTGGGGGTCGGGCCCATTTCGATCGGAGCCGGGTCGCCACCGCAGGCAGTCAGCATGGAAGCCAGGGCGATCGCGGAGAACAGGCTGGAGCGCTTCATTTCGCACCTCCCAGGCGCCGGCCGGAGAACCCGATCCACGTCGCGATGCAGGCCAGCAGGGTCACGATCACCGACAGCCACAGGCCACTGGGCATGGCGGCCCAGGCGTCCTTGGCGTGCACGAGTGAATTGATGAAGCCGATGATGAAGGTCGCCAGCACCACCAGGAAGTACAGCACCTGGTGGCCGTCACGCGGGCCCCGGATCAGTCCAATCAACGCCAGCAGCAAGGTGATGCCGGTGAAGACCATGCCGCCTGCGAGCAGCCAGGAGGCGAAATTGGTCCATTGCACGTGGTAAGTCGATGCGTAAGCCCAGTCCGCGAGGACGGCGCCCAAAAACAGCGGGATCGTGCTGGCGAGCATCACTGCGTGGAACGGATGCACCAGCAGGGCGCGGGATCTGTGGAGCGTGGCAGCCATGACCGGCTCTCCTCCTTGTTGGATCGCGCCAGCGGACCACACTGCGGGTGGACGTGGGGCGAAGGGCCACGGCCACTGCCCGATTCCATGCAACCTCCGGGGTGGCCGGCAGGGCGGGTGTTGGTCCCAGCCCAGGACCAGCGCCAGCGTGGTCCTGAACGACCGGCTGGCGTGAGGCTGCCGTGGAGCTTCAGCCGGCGGTTGCTTCGTCCCGTTCGGTTTCGACGCGGTCCCTGCCCCCGTCCTTCGCCCGGTAGAGGGCTTCGTCCGCGCGCCGGGTCACCGCATCCAGGCCTTCATCGCCCATGTGCCACTGCGCCACCCCGAGGCTGATGGTGACCCGAAGCCCGTCGCGCAGGTGGTCGAACGGCAGCGCCGCCACGCACGCCCTCAACCGCTCGGCGACCATGGCGGCCTGATCGAGGCTGGCATGGGAGTCCTGCAAGACGCGTGCCTACTGCGACCAACCTCCATCCACAGCTGGCCGCAACAATGCATTCCACCCGCAACAGCGGCACCATCAGCTTTCGCGCAACGAGCGGAGTCCCATCATGGAAGTCAAAAGAATCGTTGCCAACATCGAAACCCCTGATCCCGCGGCGGCCGATGCCTTCTATCGCGGCGTCCTGGGGCTGGAACTGGCGATGGACCACGGCTGGCTTCGGACCTACGTCTCCGGCCAACCGATGACGACGCAGGTGAGCTTCGCCAGCCAGGGCGGCTCCGACACGCCGGTGCCCGATCTCTCGATAGAGGTCGATGACCTTGAGGAGGCGCAACGCCGGGTCGGAGCCGCGGGCATCCCGTTCGAGTACGGGCCGGCCACCGAACCGTGGGGCGTGCGCCGGTTCTATGTGCGCGACCCGCTGGGCAGGCTGGTCAATATCCTGCAGCACGAGGCATGACCTCGTCCCCTCGCTTCCGCACGCTCATCATCGGGGCGTATGGGCAGTTTGGCCGCCGCATCGCGGAAGCGCTGTCGAAGGATCCGGGGTTCGAGCTGTTGCTGGCCGGCCGCAACCGCGACTCGGCCGACGCCCTCGCAGCACAGCTCATCCAGCGAGGCGCATCGGCGGCGATGGCCACGGCGGCGATCGACGTCGAGGGGCCCGACCTGGTGCGGCAGCTCGCGCAACTGGACGTGCAACTGGTCATCCATACCGCAGGGCCGTTCCAGCAGCGCGACTACCGGGTGGCGGAGGCGGCGCTGGAGTGCGGCGCGCACTACATCGACCTGGCGGACGGACGCGACTTCGTCATGGGTATCGGTCGCCTCGATCAACGCGCGCGGGCCGGCGGCCGGTGGGTGGTGTCAGGAGCGAGCAGCGTGCCCGGTCTTTCTGCCGCGGTGATCGAAGCCCATCGCCACCTGTTCAGCCGGATGCAACGGGTCGAGGCGGCGATCAGCCCGGGCAACCGCACCGCGCGCGGACTCGCCACCACCCAGGCCATCCTCGGTTATGTCGGCCATGCGTTCCCTGCCCTGATCGACGGACGATGGCAGGACGTGCACGGCTGGCAATCGCTCCGGCGGATCCGTGTGCCCGGCGCCGGGACCCGCTGGGTGGCGCGCTGCGACGTGCCGGACCTGGGCGTACTGCCGGCGAGGTATCCGGAGCTGCGCCACTGTGATTTCCGCGCCGGGCTGGAGCTGCGTCGAATGCACTTCGGCCTGTGGCTGGCCAGCTGGCTGGTGCGCGGGAAGGTGTTGAAGACACTCGCCCGCTGGTCGGTGCCACTGCTGCGTGCAAGCGAATGGTGGTTACGGTCGGGCAGCGACACCGGCCTCATGACGGTCGACATGGACGGTCTGGATCACACCGGTTCGCCGCTGCGCGTCCAGTGGCACATCGTCGCCAACGAAGGCAGCGGTCCGCAGATCCCTGCCACCGCCGCGGTGGTGTTGGCCCGTAAGCTTGCGCATGGCCTTCTCGATGGCGGCGGCGCGCGGCCGTGTCTCGATCTGTTCACCCTCGACGAGTTCATGCATGAACTCGAGCGCTTCCCGATCCAGGCATCGGCCACGGTGACGCCTAGTCGAGGAAGCGCGAACGCTCCCCCGGCGCAGGCACCAGGCACTGCGCATGGCGACCGAACCAGCGATAGCGATTACGTGCAATAAGCCGATAGGCCCGGTCCCGCAGGAGCGCCGGCACCAGCCCCAGCGCCGCGGCTGCCCAACGCCAGCCGCCGCCCAGCCCCGCCAGAACACGCCGGATGGCGGCGGTATCCGTCCATGCACCGGCACCATCGATCAGCAGGAAGGACGTCGGGTCGGCCGGGTCCAGCCCGTTGCCGGCCAACAACTTCTGGCCCGATTCCGACTGCATCGATGCGAATCGATAGCGTCCCCGGCGGTCATGCTTCAGCAGGAAACCGACCCAGCCGTTGCAGAGCACGCAGACCCCATCGAAGACGATGATTGCCGTATCAGTCCGGGTCGACATGCAGCCACCCGCGGTATCGCACCAGTGGCCCCGCGAAGGGGAGCGCGGCGGACACGTCGAACAGGTAGCGCCCCGCCTCTTCGGATTCCCGTGCGGCCACCCCTGCGAACATCCACGATGGCAACGGCAGGCCCAGCGCGCGCACGCGGACCACACGCCACACCAGGCAGCCCCGCTCGACCGTGATGCGGAAGCCGAAGGTCACCAGTCCCAGCCGCTCGCACAACAGACCATCGGCCGCCCGCAGGCGTGATGGCATCGCGTGCCCACCCATGTGCCGCACCCAGGTTTCCCCGCGGCCGTCGGCGTCGATGTGGACGGTCACCGGGCCGCGGCCCGACGGCGGCAGGCGTGTGGCCCGGCCGCACAGGCGCGACAGCAGCCCGGTGCCCCGCTCCACCTCCACCTCGCCGGAGTAGACGGCCAACCCGTTCTGCAGATGGAGGTGGCGAACCCGGGGTGGCAACGATCCGAAGGCCGGGCCCAACAACCCTTGGAACAGTGGCTCATCCGCGGTCGATGCGGATTCGAGGGCGAGATCGGTCACCTGGTCTTCCATCCTCACGGTCGATTCCAGTCGCCATGATCCGGGTATTGGGCGGGAGATGCACCGACCACGGACGCGGACCGCCGACGTCCCGAATCGCCAGACACCCGCCCAAAGCCCCGTAGCAGGGCTTCGCACACGTCCGATTCCCGGGATTCGTACCTCCATGCGTCCGGTTCCGCCGCTCGGGACGACCTGATCGGCCCGCCACGCGACGCTGGATCCCGGTTCATCGCTCCGGGAGCAGCAACATGTTCGAGTGGCTGGGTAAGTCCGTCTGGTGGTTCGCCCGCGCGGTGTTCGCGCTGTCCTGCGTGGCGGTGGCGGGCTACGCCTTCGCATACCTGTACGGGGAATTCCGCACGGATGATCCGTTCGCCGCGCAGTTCGCGGTGTCCGGTTGGGACGTGCCAGCGCACTTCTTCGCGGCGGGGCTGGCGCTTTTGCTGGTGCCGCTGCAGCTCAGCGCCACGGTTCGCCGGCGCCTGCCCGGGCTGCACCGGTTGGGCGGCTGGCTGTATGTCGCCGCGGTGGCGATCGGTGCGGTGTCCGGGCTCTCCTTGGCCCAGAGCGCCCAGGGTGGGTCCATCAGCCAGGCCGGCTTCACCGTCCTGTCGCTGCTATGGCCGCTGACCACAGCCCTCGGGATCCGCCATGCCATCGCCCGCGATATCTCGGCCCACCGGCGCTGGATGTGCCGCAGCATCGCCTTGACCACCGGCGCCATCACCCTGCGCATGATGCTGGCGGCCGGGATCGTGCTGGAGCTGCCATTCATGCCGGTCTATGTCGCGGCGGCGTGGCTGTCGTGGATGTTCAACCTGGCGGTGTGCGAGTTGATCCTGCGGTGGCCGGCGATCCGGGCCCGGATCGGCTGGCCCGGCCGCGCCTCCAGGCGCTTGGCGTCACCCCCAGCTGGCGCTTGAAGGCGGCGTTGAAGGTGGACTTGGAGGTGAAGCCGCAGGCGTAGGCGATGTCGAGGATGGTGCGCGCATCCTCCGGGTCGGCAAGGCAGGCACTTGCGGCATCGATGCGCTGCCGGTTGATGTACTCCCAGAAGTTGCCGCCGAAGCGCCGGTTGATGACCGCCGACACCAGGTACTCCGGGTAGCCGCTGCGCTTGGCGAGCTGGCCGATGGTCAGCGCCGGCTCCCGGTAAAGCTGCTGTTCGTGCATCAGTCGTGACAGTCGCGACTCCACCTCGTCGAAGCGGGGGTCGTCATCACCGGGCTTGTCGTCGCTGACCGCGGTCGCCGCTTCCGGCGGCAGCTCCACCACCGGCGGCTGGCCCAGGCTCATGTAGCCGATCACGCAGACCCATGCCGCCACGGCGCCATAGATCAGGTAGTAGTCCAGCCACGGGGAGCGCACCAGCCACTGCAAGGTGGCGATGCCCCAGATCACCAGTTGCCCGATCGCCACCACCGTGATCCACCGCAGCGACTGGCGATCGGCATCCGAGCGGCGCGCGCGGACCTGCCGGCGGTAGCGATGCACCCGCACCAGCGCGGCGGCGATGTAGGAGAACGCATAGCCGTACAGCAAAGGATCGAACCACGGCGGCAGCCAGTGCGCCTCGCCCGCCTGCCACCGTGCGAACAGGGCTTCGGTTTCCCCGGGGCCCAGCAGAAGCACGGGCGCCGCCCAAACCAGTACCAGCGCGAACCCGGCGAAGTGCACCAGGTCGCGCAGCCCCAGCCCGCGCCCGGTGGTCAGCACCCGCACGTACAGATAGAAGAGGCTGGCGTACATGAAGGGGAGCAGCGCAACGAAGCGCGTCGGCTTGAACAGCCCTACCGTCGGCTCGGCCAGGTACATCGCCTTGATCGCCAGGTCGATGCCCACCACCGCGATCCATCCGGCCAGCACGCGGTTCGCCTGCGGGTTGGCCCGGCGCCGCGCCAACGCGACCGCCAGCATCACCGCTTGCGCGGCGCCGATGGCGTAGATGACGACCCAGTGGTCCATCGTGTCGAGTTGCGTCCAGTTGAATCCCCTGTCCGCATGGTGCCTGACGGGGACCGGACAGCAAAAGGCCCGGGGGGTTGCCCGGGCCTTCCGTTTCGCTGTCAGGCGGTTATCAGGCCCGCTTTTCTTCCGCGATCCACTGGTCGATCTTGCGCTCCAGCAGCGTCAGCGGCAGGGCGCCGCCGCCGAGGATGGCGTCATGGAAGCCGCGGATGTCGAAGTCATCCCCGAGCTCGGCTTCGGCCTTCGCGCGCAGTTCCTGGATCTTGATCATGCCGATCTTGTAGGCCGTCGCCTGGCCCGGCCAGGTGATGTAGCGGCGCACCTCGGCCTCGATCGCTTCCTGCGGGATCGAGCTGTTCTCGGCGAAGTAGTCCACCGCCTGCTGCTGGGTCCAGCCCTTGGCGTGCAGGCCGGTGTCGACCACCAGGCGGATCGCGCGCCACATCTCGGAGGTCAGGCGGCCGTACTCGGAGTACGGGTCGGTGTAGGTGCCCGGCATCTCGCGCGCCAGCCACTCCGAGTACAGGCCCCAGCCTTCGGCGTAGGCGGTGAAGCCGGCCTGCTTGCGGAACTCCGGCACGCCCTCCAGCTCCTGCGCGATGGCGATCTGCATGTGGTGGCCCGGCAGGCCCTCGTGGTAGGCAATGACCTCCAGCTCGGTCTTGGGCATCGCATCCATGTCCGAGAGGTGGGCGTAGTACACGCCCGGGCGCGAGCCGTCCGGCGTGCTCGGGTAGTAGTGCTGGGCGGCGCCGTCGACCTCACGGAACGGCTCGACGCGCTTGACCACGATGTCGGCCTTCGGCAACAGGCCGAAGTAGTTCGGCAGTTGCTGCTTGATCGTGGCGATCGCCTTGCTGGCGTCGTCGATGTAGGCCTGGCGGCCGGCATCGGTGTTGGGGTACTTGAACTGCGGATCGGTGCGGATGAAGTGGAAGAACTCCTGCAGGTCGCCGTCGAACCCGACGCGCTCCTTCAGTGCTTCCATCTCGCCGCGGATGCGCGTCACTTCGTCCAGGCCGATCTGGTGCACCTGGTCGGGCGTCAGGTCGGTGGTGGTCGATGCCTGCAGGCGCTGGGCGTAGTAGGCCTTGCCGTTGGGATGGGTGGAGCCGACACCGGTCGGGTTCTCCTGGGCGTTGGGCAGGTCGGCCATGAACCAGGTGATCACTTCGTCATACGCCGGCTTCACCGCCTCGACCAGCGCCGCGCGGGCCTCGGCCTTCAGCTCGTCGGCACGTGCCTGGTCGATCTCGCCGGCCTTCACCAGCGCATCGGCCTTGGCCTGTGCGTCGGCCCAGAGCGCGCTGTCCTCGCCCTTGGTGAACGGGGCCCCGGTGACGACCTTGCCGCCCTGCTCGATCACGCCCTCGTGGGCGAAGCGCGGCGGCCGGATGCCCTTCTTTGCGGAGAGCCGCACGTGGTCCATCAACTGCCCGAACGCCCGCGGCACCGCGCGCAGGCGGGCGACGTAGGCCTCGTAGTCGGACTCGGTCTCGACCTTGTGGAAGTTGATCATGAAGGTCGGCATCTGCGCCTGCATGCCGCCCATCTGCTCGAACGGATACTGGTGCTCGACGAACCGCTGCGCCGCCTTGGCCTGCTCCACCTGGTACTCGAACAGGTCCCAGGACAGCTGCGTGGCGTCGCTGAGGGCGTCGTAATCGAAGGTCGACTTCATTTCCTCGAGTGCTGCCACCTGCCAAGCGAGCTGACGCTCACCCGCCTCGCGGGACATGTCGTCCAACTCGGAGTAGCGATCCTTGCGGCCGAGGAAGGTCATCTGGATCGGGCTGAACTGCAACTGCTCTTCGTACTTGCGCTCGAACCACGCATTGATGCGCGCGTCCTCGCTGGTTTCGCCGGCCTGGGCCGCCGTGGCCGCGGGGGCCGAGGCGGTGGTGCTGGTCGGCGCGGTGGACGCACAGGCGGCCAACAGGGCCAGTGACAGGGCGGATACGACGAGGGTGCGGCGCATGGCGGCTCCGGTGGTGTGGGAGCGCGGCTCCCGGAACTCCCGATGATGCCCGAAGCCGCGCACCGGCAGCACCCAACCGATGGCCTAGGCGGGCGACATGGGTGCGAAGCCCGCTTCCGGTACGATGTCGCGGCGCGGCAGGACGCAGCGCCTCGAAACAAGACCTCAAGGAACGAGATGCCAAACCTCATCGACTACAGCTTCATATCCGCACGCGAGGGTGGCGCCCGGCTCGACGGCTACGTACCCGCCCCGCGTGTCAGCAAGAGCGGCGTTACCATTGCGACGGGCTTCGACCTGGGCCAGCGCAACAGGAGTGACCTGCGTGCGCTCGGCCTGCCCCTGTCCCTGGTCGACAAGCTGATGCCTTACACCGGTGTCACCAGGGCCGAGGCGGCCAAGCTGGTCGAAGACAAGCCGCTGCGCATTTCCCTGCTTGAGGCCCGGATGATCGACAAGGCGGTCAAGCGCAGCGAGGTGGCGGCGCTGGTCTCCGACTACGCGACGGCCACGCACAACACCCGCCGGATCGAGTTCTTCACCCTACCTGCGGAAGCGCAGACGGTGGTCGCCTCGGTGACGTTCCAGTACGGGACGTTGCGCACCGAGACACCGCGATTCTGGAAGGCGGTCAGTTCGCAGGACTGGGACGCAGCAGAGCGCGAATTGCGGAACTTCCACGACCTCTACCCGACGCGCCGCCGCCTGGAAGCCGACCTGTTGGCGGAGATCGAAGACGAGGCCACTGCCGAGGTCGCACGATGAAGACGCTTGCTTCGGCACTGATGGTTGCCATCTCGCTGCTTGGTTGTGCGAGCACCCCGGCCCCCAACGATGGGCTGCTGATCTTCGACCCGGAGCTACGGCTCGCCCATGAGAACCCGGCGACGGCGATGATTGCGCCGCGCCCGGCGATGACTACACCTTCCGGGCCAGCCATCTACAACTGTCACGCCTACCTGTCGACGCCCGATCGTGCCGAGATTGCGGCCGCGCCGGCGAACCGCAATGCCGCTGCGGACTACGTGCTGTGTGATTCGCTGTCACTGCTTCAGGGCGCTTTCGCCACTACAGCCGAGAGCGGCGAGCTCGATATGGGCCGGTCCCTGGCGACCCGCCTCGACCTGCGCAGCTTCCGCTCTTCCAGGCACCAGCGCACCACCGATGACGCCTTCACGTTGGAGGCACTGGCCGGTCGACCGCTCAAGATAGGCCCCCGCACCGCCGAGCTGGAATCACCGGATTGGTATTTCAAACTTGAAGTAGTCGCCGTGGCCGACATCGACGGCAGCGGTGAGGTCGACTGGCTGGTATGGGTGGTGGACCAGTCACTGACCGGCAGTTACTTCACCGTCTCGCCGCTGGTCGTCATCGACCCCGTCGAGGACAGCCTGCTGGAAGCAGCGGTCGAACCGCTTCAGGTGCCCAATCGCCCATGACTTCACCGAGGCTCGCATCGATTCCGATCCTCGGGGCGCTGCTGCTGGCCGGATGCGCCTCGGCGGGGAGCAACCGGGGTGCGGCAGAGGACAAGGAGGCGAGCCTGCTGACCCGCTATGTACTGAGCCAGTGCCTCGCGCGGGCTTACCCGGACACCGACATCGCACGCGATGCCCAGGCCGCCGCCGGGGGGTACATGGAGTTCGGCTCCTTCCCGATCGAAGCCTACGAGGAAGCAGCGGCACTGGCGGCGGAGGCGGCTTCACGCACCTACCAGAGCAAGCCCGGCCACCCCCTGCATGCGATGAAATGCCTGGACCTGCTGGACGGCCCGGAGCTGGATCGGCTCATCAAGCGAAACGTTGCTCAGGTTCCGGCGGGAGTATCCCGGCCAGCGAATACGCGCACTAAACGTCCAGCCGCTGCGCCAAGTCAGGCGCCGGCAAGAAGATGAAGGCTTTCCCACGTCGATCCTGTCGCAGCAGGTCGAGCTCCACCAGACCCAGCAGGTCGGCACGGGCAGTGGGGTAGGTGACGCGGTGCGCCGCTTGATGACCGGCAATCTCGTAGACGCTGTCCGGATGCCGGATCGCGTGCAGCAAGATGGAACGCTGGCGGTGGTTCAAGCGAGCACCCAGCGGAGATCCGGGGCGCAACAGCGCCTCCGCCTGGTTGCGCTCCCGACCTTTGCGGGCCAAATAGCCGCGTAACCCTTCAACTGCCGCGATGATGACGTCCAACTGGTGCGCAACGAAGTAGCTGAGGTCCGTTCCATCACTCTCGGTGTGCAGATAGGCCCGCACGTACTGCTGAGGCGCCTTCTTCAGGACGCTCGAAATTGAAACATACTCGCTGAGCCAGTAGCCCGAACGCAGCATCGACCAGTAGAACAGTGCGCGCGCCGTACGACCGTTGCCATCGCAGAACGGGTGGTCATAGCCAATCTGGAAATGGATCGCGATGGCACGGACGATGGGGTGCAGGAACTCACCGCTGTCGCCGCCGTTGGCGAAGTCGCACAGCGCCTGCAACCGCTCAGGCAATTCCGCAGCGGGCGGAGGCACGTGAAGGGTAATCGTTGGGTCAGCGCGGTCCTGGATCACCACGTTGTCCTCGGCGATACGCAGGCGGCCCGCCTGCCCGGGATCGTCAAGCGCATCCACCATCAGCAACCGGTGCATCTTGAGGATGAGCTCCACACTGAGCGCCTGGTCACCCAAGCTACGCAATGACTGCATCATCGCGTAGTTGTTGAAGATCATCTGTTCGCTGCGGTCTCTCGGGGCGCGACCAGTACTGAGCAATTCCTTGGCGACACGCCGGGTAGTGGAAGCGCCTTCCAATTGGGAAGACGTCATTGCCTCCTCTATCAGCGATCGCATCAGGTAGTGCTTCCGCGCCGTCTGGTCATCGACCAGCGCAGCGGTCTGGATGGCACCGGCGGCTTCGCGATCGAGGAAGTGCAGCTTCCGGTGCATCGTTCCGGTGATCGAGACGGTAAACGGTTTGCCGCTCTTGTCGTTCAGCGGCAAGGGCCGGGCGAGGCTCCGACGTGCGAGTTTGAGCGCTGTCCACCAACCTTCCGAACTCAGACCATGGGGGGGCTCGAGATGACGTAGCCGATCCCAGTGCTCGTAGACGCCCCCCACTTCCGGCCCGATGCCAAGCTGCAGAACCCCCTCCACATCGACTTGACGGCTGTTCAGCAGATCCGCGAGTTGTGGCGCAGGAGGCGGGAGCTTCATAGGGCAACTATCAATTTGGTATAAATATTTAGAACATTTATAGCAAATTTAGTGGATAGGAACAGATTCCGCCGCCGCAAGCCTCACGCACGAGCGGCCGCCCGAATTGCTACCGCCTACCCCAGCACCATCTGCCTCAACGGATTGCCCGGCTCCGACAGCAACTTCACCGTCAGCGCCAGCGCCATGACCACCAGCAGCGGGCGGATGACCCGGCTGCCGATGCGTACCGCCAGGTGTGCGCCGACCTGCGCGCCGGCGATGCTCGACACCGCCATCAGCAGGCCGAGCAGCCACAACACGTGCCCGCCGATCACCAACGTGATCAGCGCCGCGACGTTGCTCGACAGGTTGAGGAACTTGGTATGCGCCGTGGCCGAGACCAGGCCCATGCCGAACAGAGCCACCAGCGCCGTGGTCAGGAACGAGCCCGTGCCCGGCCCGAAGAAGCCATCGTAGAAACCGATCGCGGCGGCCATCCCGACCAGCGCGCCGGCGCCGAAGCGGCTGTGGCGGTCCTCCTCCGAGGCCTTCGGCGCGACGGTGAAATAGACCACCATCAGGATCAGCAGCACCGGGATCAGCCCGGCCAGGAACGTCGGGTCGATGCGCTGCAGCGTCCATGCGCCCAGCGCCGAGCCGACGAACGCGCCGATGGCCGGCTTGGCGAAGCGCCTGAAGTCGATGCGCCCCTTGCGCGCGAACGCCACCACCGCGCTCGCCGTGCCGAAGCTGCTCTGCAACTTGTTGGTGGCGATCGCCTGCACCGGCGGCACGCCCACCGCCATCAGCGCCGGGATGGTCAGCAGCCCGCCACCACCTGCGATCGCATCGATGACGCCGGCCACGAAGGCCACGGCCATCAGCAGGGCGATGACTTCAATGCCGAATTCCATGGGGATCCTTCTGGTGGAAGCTCGTTTCAGGGGCTACGGAACCCTTAGGTTCTATGGCAGAATCGCGCCAAACCAGATCAAATCGCGCCATAAACCACTAGATCGCGCCAGAATTTGGGGGTATCGCGCCAAAAACCACAAAATTGCGCCACAATCTGGCGCAATTCTCGGCAACTCGTCAGGTGATGGGCATGGTACGCAAGCCAGCGCCGCTTCTTGAAGCCATCGTTGCAGCCGTGGCCGAGAGCCTCGATGGAATGGGCATGGAAGCACTGCAGGTCAGGTTCCCCGACGTGCCGCGGCGGAGCATGCAACGCCGCCTCGCCACACTCGTCGGGGAAGGACGACTCGTTGCCTCTGGTCAGGCGCGCGCGCGCAGGTACCGGATCCCCGAAGCATCGCCCGCACCGGTAACCGCAACGACCGAACCCACCATCCCTTTGTCGCCGCCCGGCTACGAAGTGCGGGCCGACGTCCGCCGACCCCTTGCGCGGCGACGGCCGGTGGGCTACCAGCCTGCATTTCTCGACGGCTACCGCCCCAACGCATCGTTTCTACTGCCGCAGGACCTGCGCGACCGCTTGCATCGCCTCGGCCGGTCACCGGTCGGTGATCGGCCTGCCGGCACCTACGCCCGCCAAGTGCTCGACCGACTGCTGATCGACCTCTCGTGGGCGTCGAGCAGCCTGGAAGGCAACACCTACAGCCGCTTGGACACGCAGAACCTGATCCAGTTCGGGCAATTGGCCGCAGGCAAGGACCAGCTTGAAGCGCAGATGATCCTCAACCACAAGGCTGCGATCGAGATGCTGGTCGAACAGGCCGAAGAGATTGGCTTCAACCGTTACACCGTGCAGAACCTGCACGCGCTGCTGGGAGACAACCTGCTGCCCGACCCCGGCGCGGCCGGCCGGCTGCGGCGTGTCGACGTGGCTATTTCCGGCTCGGTCTACCAGCCATTGGCGGTGCCGCAGCAGATCGAACATCACTTCGACAACTTGTTGGCAAAGGCGGCGGCGATCGAGGACCCGTTCGAACAAGCGTTCTTCGCGATGGTTCAGCTGCCGTACCTGCAGCCATTCGAAGACATCAACAAACGCACCTCGCGGTTGGCGGCCAACATCCCGCTGATCCGCCACAACCTGGCGCCACTGTCTTTCGTTGACGTGCCGCACGATCTCTACATCGAAGGCACCCTTGGCGTGTACGAGCTCAACCGGGTTGAACTGCTGCGCGATGTCTTCGCATGGGCCTACGAGCGTTCCTGCCAGCGCTACACCGTCCTGCGTGACGCACTGCCGGCACCAGACCCGCTCCGCCTACAACACCGCGAGACGGTACGCTTGCTGGTGGCGGATATCGTGGCCGATGGCCTTCGCCGGGACAATACCGCCGGTATCCGGCAACGCGCCGCGGCACTGGTCGATCCGGAAGACATCGACGATGTGGTTGCATTGGTATTCAACGAGCTGCACCAGCTGCATGAAGGCAACATCGCGCGGTATCGGCTGCGTCCGTCGCAGTTCCGGCAATGGCTGGAACGACAATCCGATTCAAAGCCCCGATAGCGCCCGGTGAAATCACCATTCAACCGCCCCTCGCTAGCATGGTCGCCTGCCGCCTCCCTTGGCGCATCCACTGACAGGCGCTGACCGTGAAACTTCTTGAAAAACTGCTGGGGCGCATCCGTCCGGGCCCGTCACATGCCGGTAACCCGCCCACCGATGGCGCCGCCCGCAATGCACAGATCGCCGAGACCATCGACCGCGCGTTGAACAGCGCGGGGCTCACGCAGCAGGGCGGGCCCGGCGGACAGGTGCGCGCCACCATCGACCAGTCCCTGGCACGCGCCGGGCTGGTGCGCCCCATGGAGCAGATGCCGTCCGACGTCGCCGCCCCGCAGGCGCGCGAAGTGACCACCGCCCCCGACGCCAGGCCGGAAGCCAGCGGCCAATGGCTCGCCCGCAGCTACAGTGGCGACGCCGGCAGCCTCGACTACAAGCTGTACGTGCCCAGCGGGACGACGCAGGACCAAAGCACCCCGATGCCGCTGGTGGTGATGCTGCACGGCTGCACGCAATCGCCGGACGACTTCGCCGCAGGCACCGGCATGAACGCACTGGCGGACGAGCATGGCTTCCTGGTGGCGTACCCGGCGCAGACCGCGCGGGCCAATGGCAACAAGTGCTGGAACTGGTTCCGCCCCGGCGATCAGGCGCACGGCCGCGGCGAGCCGGCCATGATCGCCGGCATCGTCGGCCATGTTGCGGCCGACCACCGCGTCGACCGCGAACGCGTGTTCGTCGCCGGCCTGTCCGCGGGCGCGGCGATGGCCGTCATCCTGGGCCAGACCTACCCGGACGTGTTCGCCGCCGTCGGCGCCCATTCCGGCCTGCCCTTCGGCGCCGCCAGCGACGTGGGCTCCGCCTTCAGCGCGATGTCGCAGGGCGCGCAGCGAAACGCCGGAGCCCGCGGCGCACGCGCCATCACCCACGCGGTGCCGACGATTGTTTTCCACGGCGATGCCGACCGCACCGTCGCCGCCAGCAACAGCGAAGCGATCGTCCGCGACGCCACCGCAGGCGCGACGCAGTCGATCGTGGAGGACGGCATCGCCCCCGGCGGGCGCAGCTACAAGCAGGAAGTGTTCGAGGGCCCCGATGGCCGGCCACGGGTGGAACACTGGACCGTGCAGGGCGCCGGCCATGCCTGGAGCGGCGGCAGCGCACGCGGCACCTATACCGACCCCACGGGGCCGGATGCTTCGGCGGAGATGGTGCGGTTCTTTTTGCAGCAGGGTGGCCGTCGCGCGATGTAAGACACCGGCGCCTTGCCTGACGCCTCACGCGCCAAAGTCGAGGCGCTGCGCTATTCCCCGTTTGCCCGCGGCGTGAAGTTCATCGACACCTCGCGCGTGAACACGGACTCGAACCCCGCGTAGGGCAGCGGGCTTGCCTTGATGACCGCTGCCTCGATCGACCGGCGATATCCGATATCTTCCGGGCAGCTCTCATCAATATCGACGCTGATGACTTCGCCACCGGGCAACTGGCGGACATGCACCTTGCACGCGCCCATCGCCAGAGCGCTCGGGGGATACATCCACTGGTCGACAACGTGCGCCTGCAACGCCCTGGCGTACTGCCCGCTCAAGTCCGCGGAAGAGGGGCGTGCCATGGCTGCGCCGATGTGGCTTGCCTTCCCGCTGGACTCCTGCGCGAGGACCGATCCAGGACTCGCCAGTAGGACTACGCTCGCCATCGCGAACGCCGCGCCGCTGATCTTCACGTTCAAAGCCGCCCCCTTTTTTCGACGGGACTATAGCAACACGGCCGGCCGCCAAGACCGGCGCCTGTGTGCCGATTCGTTGGCAGTCTCTAGCCCAGCGAATAGGTCACCTTCGTACCGTCCACCTTGATCTTCTTGCGGTCGGCAAGGCTCTGGATGATCGCGTCCACCTCGGTGTTTATGAGGGCCGGCTTGAACCATTTCCCCACCGAAGACTTCAGTGTCTTCACCGTGGCGGGCTTGGACGCCTTCAAACCCTTCAGTCGCGTGACCACCTCATCCACGCGCCCCTTGGCGCCGTTGGCTTTGCTCGGAGCAGGTACCTTCCCGTTGGGCGCCGGTGCCACGGTGACGACGACGTTATCGGGTTTCGCTTGCGCCTTCTGCGGGGACGGGGTGGCCTTCTTCGCCGCTGCCTTCGCCACGGCGGGCTTCTTGGGGGCCTTGGGAACCCCAGGCAGCGTCACGATGCGTCTGCATGAGATCCCAAGCTGTCCAATATGCTTCACCAAGGGGTCGAAGCCGGTGTCCTTGGACACGATCGTGAAACGTGCGCCCGGATGCTCATGCGCCAATTGTCCGATGTAGAACGCAATGTGGAAATCCAGAGCGTTCGAACCGTTGCCGGTGATCTGGGTGTAGCAAACGTCGGCTCCGAAGGGCTGCAACGCCTGCGACAGTTCCAGTGGCACCTTGTTCTGGCTTTGCCCGACAAACACATGGATCCGGCACGCACCCGGCTTGAGCAGCCCGATGCTGCTCGGTTGCACGTTCTCAAAGTCGATCAGGTAGATGTCGCCGCTCAAGCCGTTTCCCCAGACGCTGCGGTGGCGAGTTGAGTATAGCCTTCCGTGCCAACAGGCTAAGTCTTGAGTTGAGCACCTTCACCAACGGCGGCAAATCGGATGCGAAGTCCGATGTTCTTGTCAGAGGGAAGGTGATCGTGATCTGGGAGATCTCTGTCTCCAGTCATATGCCAAACCCCAAAAGCTGGGAAATGCACAGAGACTGCGAGAGAAAGAGCAAAAAAAATCTTCGGCCCAAATGGCAAAATTACCGGGTTGGATCGCCTGAGCTGATCTCCAACCAGTATCAGCAACTGAGATAAAACAGATGCGGGAGAATCTACCGGGTATGTAAGATATCTACCGTTACGAGTCGCCCTCTCTATAACGGCTCGGTTGCTCGATAAAATCGCATCGTCATACTCCCGCAACGGCGAAGTAGGGGAGAACACCCACACCTCAGTAGCATCAAAAAACTCACACGCCCCGCTAGCCTTCCCGGGCTCGTAGCCCAGTCCCACGATAAGCGAAGTGGCGCCCGTCGCGTCATCCGGCCACCCGGCAAAACGATCTAGGACCGGCTTGATGGACTCGTTTGCTGCAAGCTCTGTGGGAGGCTCGGAATACTGGGCGAGAACGTAGCCGATGACAAGGTCAAGTTCCTTGCCACAGTAAGTCGCCTCCGAAACTAAGGCGTCTACAACCCACGCCATGTCTACACGAGGCATGCAGGTCACATCGAGCATTACCCTTACGTTTTCGCATTCAACTTGAGAAAATAATCGACTCAGACTTTCAACAAATGAAGACTCGGTCATCGTCCGAGCACCTCGGAGCCTCTCCTCGACCGCGGCATCTAATGCCAACGGCTCCACATAAGAACTCTGTCTCTTTAGTACCCACGCAGGGCCGCTCGACCGGCGATAAAGCTCCGGTAACTGCCAGCATCTACTTTCACCGGTTATAGCGAACAGCTTCAGGTCGAAGTCTTCATCGCCATTCAATTCACAGTTCGCAAAGTCTACGATGCTAGCCATCATAATAGGGAGCGCTGGGTCGGCTCCGATCCTTCAGCTGATCCAGTTGATGGGCTCTGTTCCCGAGCAGCATTAAGAACAGGCTGATTCGCGCCAAGAAGATCACCTCCGAGCAAGGCACTTCGCAGCGTTCTTTCCTTTGTTGAACGAAGAGGTAGTCTGTAGACGGGGGCAAGCCTATAGCTCAAACGCACACGAGCGTCCTCCAGGCGCTTCCCTCCGGCCGCGTCAGATAGCGGCGCTGATGAACCCGCCCGCAAAAGCACGAGCGCCCCCAGATCTACGCAGAGACGAATGTAGTCGCCATACTGCGTCAGCGAACGATGATCAACTCTAAACGAGAGAGCCGGATCACCTGTAAAGCCCCGGTCATATATGGCTTCATTTAGAGCAGAGCCCAACATGTCAAGAAATCTCTTTAAAGTCCAACCTCTTCCGTGGGCCTCGCTGCCTGTAGGATAGACTATAAGTTTAGATACGAACTGCTCAACGAAATCGTTGACTGCGGCAGTTTGCACGCCCTGAGCGCTTAGGGGCTGACTTCGCTGCCGCGCGTGCGCTACGAGATAATCTGCAAGAGTAAGAACCCACCGAGGATTACCTTCGGTTAGATCGATCAGATTGGGGTACCCGAAGTACGCGTCGAGCCCTTTTCTCCCCCCCTTTCTCTTTGCTCCTCCTGCCGACGAAAACGAGTCTAGCTCTCGATCTCGGAGACAAACTAGCGGCGTTATCTTTCTAACGAAACTACCATTTGGAGAGGAATCCGAAATCGGCGGGTCGGATGCATTGATGCCCTTCCGATTCAGTAAATCTCGGAACGATTCATCTTTGGCCGCGAGACTCTTAAATGCTTCTGCTCTAAATCGTTGAGCCGCGTTAGTAACTATGTCCTCGCTACCATCATCGCTTATCGTACCGCCAACGAGATTTGGACCAAGCGCATGAGACAAGCTCCCCCCAAAGTCTGGCTCGAACCTTTCGACGGCGCTAACAAAAAGCTTCTCCGCAAATGCCCTTGCATCCTCTCGCCGTTCGTACCACAGTTGGATTGGCCGATAATCGTTTCCCGGGGTAGGAGCTGCTTCATCACTATTAGTAACGAGATCGGCACCTGTCGGGCTTAACGCAAGCTTGAACTTTAGAGTTGACGACGTGGACCGTAGAGCCGAAACAATCGTAGAAGTAATTTCCCTCGGAATTATTTCTAGCTCATCCAGAAGAATACCCCAACGTTGATCACGGCGACCAGTAAGGTCATTTATTGACTCGGTCGCCGTGACCAGATTATCGAGCCAAGAGCTCATCAAGAAGGGGCTCCTCTCCAGAACCTCAACGGGCTGCTTGCCCGCGCTCAGAAGTCCTGCTGCGTCACCAACCGCGTGCTGTCGACGCCTTAAACCCATCTTGAGCGCGCCAATCGACGGAACATCAATCTCTAAGCGCCAAAGCAATGCTAACGCCCTAGCGATATCAGACTCTACTGAACGAGGCAAGCTAAAGAATGTCTGAGGGTTGGACGCCCGAAATTCCGACCGCGGATTCGTACAAGCCTCGATGGTTTCTAGCAGCGCGGAAGACGTGGCTACGGAGAACGCGGATTCCATCAGCATCGCACGTGCGCCGGCATCTTTAATCTTTTCGACACGCGCCTGAAGTTGTCTGCTCCAGCGCACATCGGCAGGTACAAACACCCCGATAAACCCCAACTCCGGAGCACTATTCAACTGGCGCCACAACGCGAACACTTCCGGCGTCAGCATTCGAAGAAGCGTTGTCTTACCACTTCCTCTAGGCCCTTCGAGGACGCAGTGAAAGTCTTCCAGCAAAGTCGGAAAAATCGACGGCACTACAAAACGTCGAGCTACATCACCCGACCGGAGATCTCGGGCGTTGAAAATATTCCCGGAAATATTGACTGGGGAATTGGTCATGGCGCAAGTTGCTCAGGAAAATATCGGTCTTCCGGCCATGTAACTTTCACACCAATTCTGACCAGCTCATTTCGAAGATGCTTTAGCTGCCCCGGAAATAAGTACCTTAGATCTGGGACCACTTCCTTGATCTCGGACCAAGAACAGTAAGAGTCCGAAAAGTCTTGAAGCGCCTTCCGTATCTGATGCGCAACATTAGCGACATCAATCATAGGCATAGAGAAGCCACAGCCGTTAGGAATCCCGTGCTTAAGGTCGGTAGCCGAGACCCAAGAGTTATCGATCCAAGAAACCGCAGATAGAGACCCGCGAAGGCTTGGAGCGCCTCGCTGGCAAGGGAGATCGATCTCCACCATGTAGGCTTGAAGGCGAGTTCGGATCCCGTGGCCACCCGAAAGCTGCGCCCCTGCACTACCTGCCGCAAGAACTACAGACTGACACCCGTCCCCCTGAGACAGAATCAATCGGCCGTGGTGCTTGTGACCATGGATGATCAGCCAACCAACGCCAGATTCACTTAGCACTTGCAGAAGGCGGGAGCCGTTCATCATGTCGATCCGGCCGAGGTTGACGTCGAGATCCTCATGGTTAACGGGATGGTGATGCATGAGTGCTAAGAAGCCACGAGCGGGTGTTGTCGCGACCTTATTCTGGATGTCTCTTCTAAGTTCATCGAGCGCCGTATCGCTTATCCTTCCCCGCTCATACTCATTGGGCCGAGTAGTTACGTGGAAGTGGCTAGAATTGATGAGGAGTAGCAGCATGTCGCCGTCCTCGATGAATTCATATCCTCTCCCCCAGTAGACCCATTTTCGATCTACACCATTCCAAAGTGAGCTGGGGTAGTCATCACGCTGCTGAAGATAGCCCAGAGGGTCGAGCGTCGCCTCAACGTTACCGGCCTGATCGTGCCTAGAATCATTTGAGCGAGAGACCACCTCGTGATTTCCAGTCGCTGCGATAAGATGCCTAGCGGACAGCGCTTCTTGGAGATCTTTTAGCTTTTCCCACCCACGCACAAAAGCTTCTCCACTAGACTGATCTGGAATATCCCCTGGACACAGTAAATAGTCGGCTTTCCAGTCAGCAGCGCTTGGGCCCTTGCCTGCATACTCTATGAAGGCTCCTATGGGATCCCGGGTTTCTTCCCCACCCGCCGCCGCAGGGAGAGGCCCGGTCCCACCCCCTCCAACTCTATAGTGGAGGTCCGAAACGATCACCAGGCGCAGGGTTTCGCCGTTGCTTCCGTCAGCAGCAGTCTTAATCATAGTTTCTAATAATTAATTCACTGACGACCGAGCGGCCCTTTGCGAATCCACTGACATTCCGAGATACATCAATTTTCTCTATTTGCCATCCCCTGAACGCTTTCCGGACCTCAGGTAGATCTGCGTAAGAAATAAGGACTTTGGCTCTTCGGCGCGCCGCTTTCTCCGCAGAACTGTGAAATCTCTCCAGATCCTGAATTTTGAAGGCTTGTGGACCATATTCCCCACGGTCACGGACATCGCGTCCAGCATACGGCGGATCAAGATAGACGAAGTCGCCACGGGTGGAACGATCAACAACCTCAACGAAGTCAGCCGCCTGAAGCTCAACACGCCTTAGCAGTTTGGCAAAGGCGACGAGTTCATCTTCATGCGGAATTCCGCCCATGTGGGCGCCTCTTGCCACATTGAACTTCCCTTGCCGGTTAGTTCGATATACACCGTTGAAACAGTATCGATTAAGGTACAAGAATCGCGCTGCGCGTGCCTCCGAACCAAGCTCGGTTGGATCTTGAGCGCGCAGCTCGTAATAGGTTTCCGAACTGTTCGGTAGCTGGAAAGTTAGCGCCGCCACCTTTCTTGGACGCCATCGTAGAATCCGATAAAACGCGATTAGGTCTTCGTTGATGTCTCCAACTAAAGCCTTCGCTGGCTTGATCGACGCAAAGAGCGACAGTGACCCGCAAAATGGTTCTATGTAGGTTCCGAATTTCGTCGGTGCTAGCGAACGAAGGACGGGCAGGAGCTTTCGCTTGCTGCCCGCCCATCGAATGGGTGAGCGTTCAATGTCTTCAATGCGCATATGCCATCCCCTCTCCCGCCGAGTGTAGTGCTGAACGTCCGCGGCTGGGGACCGGAAAGAAGACAGGCAGGCGTCCTTTAGGCCATCAGAGGGTTCGGCTTCTCCACATCAATCCCATACTCCTTGATCGCCCGCCCCACGTCCTTCGCGGTCATCTTCCCTTCCGCCGCCAGCGCCGCAATCGCGGCATGGGCGATGTGGAAGCGGTCCACCTCGAAGTGCTTGCGCAGGTTGGCCCGGGTGTCGCTGCGGCCGAAGCCGTCGGTGCCCAGCACGGTGTAGTGCATCGGTACGAAGGCGCGGACCTGTTCGGGGTAGGCGCGGATGTAGTCGGTGGCGCAGATGGCAGGGCCCTGGCGGCCTTCCAGCAGGCTGGTGATGTAGGCCTTGCGTGGTGCCTTGGATGCGGGGTTCATGCGGTTGTAGCGCTCCGCGTCCTGGCCGTCGCGGGCGAGCTCGTTGAAGCTCGGGCATGACCAGATGTCCGCAGTCACGCCGAAGTCCTTCTCCAGCAGCTTGGCCGCTTCGATGCCCTCGCGCAGGATGGTGCCGCTGCCCATCAGCTGCACGCGCAGCTCGCCCTTCTTGGGCTTGCCGGCGTCGGTCAGCAGGTACATGCCCTTGATGATCCCCTCGGCGCTGCCCTCGGGCATGTCCGGGTGGGTGTAGTTCTCGTTCATCAGGGTCAGGTACCAGTACTCGTCCACCTGCTCCTCGAGCATGCGCTTCATGCCGTGCTGCAGCAGGGTGACCACCTCGTAGCTGAAGGTCGGGTCATAGCTGCGCACGTTGGGGATCAGCCCGGCCTGCACCATGGAGTGGCCGTCTTCGTGCTGCAGGCCTTCGCCGTTGAGCGTGGTGCGGCCGGCGGTGGCGCCCAGCAGGAAGCCGCGCGCGCGCATGTCGGCGGCCTGCCAGGTGGAGTCGCCGATGCGTTGGAAGCCGAACATCGAGTAATAGATGTAGAACGGCAGCATCTGCAGGTCGTTGGTGCTGTAGCTGGTGGCGCAGGCCATCCAGCTGGCGAAGGCGCCGGCCTCGGTGATGCCTTCTTCCAGCACCTGCCCGGCGGCGTCCTCGCGGTAGTACATCAGCTGGTCGCGGTCGACCGGCTTGTACTTCTGCCCCTTCGGCGAGTAGATGCCGAGCTGGCGGAACATGCCTTCCATGCCGAAGGTGCGGGCCTCGTCGGCGACGATCGGCACGCAGCGCGGCCCCACCTGCTTGTCGCGCAGGGTGATGTTGAGCGCCTGCACGAACGCCATGGTGGTGCTGATCTCGCGCTCGCCGGTGGTCTTGAGCAGGCGCTCGAAGGTTTCCAGCTTGGGCGCGGTGAGGGTGTCGGTGGCCTTGCGCCGGCGCTGCGGGAGGAAGCCGCCGAGCTGGGCGCGGCGCTCCTTCATGTACTGCACTTCCTCCGAGTCCTCGCCCGGGTGGAAGAACGGGATGTCGCCCTTGGCCAGCTGCTCGTCGGTCACCGGCACGTTGAAGCGGTCGCGGAAGATGCGGATCGCCTCGTCGTCCATCTTCTTGGTGCCGTGGGTCGGGTTGAGCGACTCGCCCGCCTCGCCCATGCCGTAGCCCTTGACCGTCTTGGCCAGGATCACGGTCGGCATGCCCTTGGTGTGCACGGCCTCGTGGTAGGCGGCGTAGACCTTGTGCGGGTCGTGGCCGCCGCGGTTGAGGCGCCAGACGTCCTCGTCGGACATGTTGGCGACCAGCTGGGCGGTCTCGGGGTACTTGCCGAAGAAGTTCTCGCGCGTGTACTTGCCGCCGAAGGCCTTGCAGTTCTGGTATTCGCCGTCGACGGTTTCCATCATCAGCTGGCGCAGCTTGCCGGTGGTGTCGCGCGCCAGGAGCGGATCCCAGTAGCTGCCCCAGATGTTCTTGATGACGTTCCAGCCGGCGCCGCGGAACACGCCTTCCAGCTCCTGGATGATCTTGCCGTTGCCGCGCACCGGGCCGTCCAGGCGCTGCAGGTTGCAGTTGACGACGAACACCAGGTTGTCCAGGCCTTCGCGGCCGGCCACGGAGATGGCGCCGAGGGATTCGGGCTCGTCCGTCTCGCCGTCGCCCAGGAAGCACCAGACCTTGCGGTCGGTCTTGGGCATCAGGCCGCGGCCTTCCAGGTACTTCCAGTTGCGCGCCTGGTAGATCGCCGCCAGCGGGCCCAGGCCCATGGAGACAGTCGGGGTCTGCCAGTAGTCCGGCATCAGCCAGGGGTGCGGGTAGGAGCTCAGGCCCTTGCCGCCGGTCTCCATGCGGAAACAGTCGAGCTGGCTTTCGGTCAGGCGGCCTTCGAGGAACGAGCGCGCGTAGATGCCCGGGGAGCTGTGGCCCTGGATGTAGAGCAGGTCGCCGGGGTGGTCCTCGTTTGGTGCGCGCCAGAAGTGGTTGAAGCCGACGTCATACAGCGTCGCACCGGAGGCGAAGCTGGCGATGTGGCCGCCCAGGTCGCCCGGCTTGCGGTTGGCGCGCACCACCATCGCCATCGCGTTCCAGCGGATGATCGAGCGGATCCGCCATTCCAGCGCGTGGTCACCCGGGCTCTTGGCCTCCAGGTGCGGCGGGATGGTGTTGATGTATTCGGTGGTCGGCGCGAACGGCAGGTGCGCCCCCGCCCGGCGGGTGACCTCCACCATGCCCTGCAGCAACTGGTGCGCACGCTCCGGGCCATCGCGATCGATGACCGCGCTGACCGATTCCACCCACTCCTGGGTCTCGGTGGGGTCCGGATCATCCTGGAACAGGGTGGTGAACGGGCTTTCGTAAGTGGGGGTCATGCGCCTCGCGGCCCCATGGCCGCGCCTCGTTGAATGGGGTGGATAGGGTTGCGCCCGATTCTATCAGTGGGTGCCAGCGCGGGAGGCTGATGTGGGTCACGTCGGGGGCCGTGCGTGGGGGTATGGACGTCGTTACGGGCGCGTCCCGTACGGGCGCCTGTATGGGCTTTTGTACGGGCTTTTGTACGGGCTTCTGTAGGAGCGGCTTCAGCCGCGATCGGATGCCTGCTCGCCCGCGCCAATTCAAGATCGCGGCTGAAGCCGCTCCTACAGGGATCTGGTGCGTTCGCGGGACCGACTCTCGATCGCGGCTGAAGCCGCTCCTACAACCGCAGGGCGTCCAGTCGGACGACGACTTGGGGGTTTGGCCGATGGGGCGGGGACGCCCGCGCGGCCACGCTGGCGCGATGGGACACGCACTACTTCGACGCGGGCGGCGGTCGCTGGAGGGGCAGATCTACCTGGTCACCTTCACCACGGCCGGGCGGCATCCGCTGTTCGACTCCTGGGCTGTCGCGGAGGTGGCGTGCCGCGCGATGACGGCGCCATCGCAATGGCAGCGCTCGCGCTTGCTGGCGTGGGTGCTCATGCCCGACCACTGGCACGGGCTGGTGGAACTCGGCGGCTTCGACGCCCTGCCCGCCTGCGTCGGCCGGGTGAAAGGCCGCAGCGCGCGGCTGTTGCGGCAGGGCTGCCCCGATCTTGGAGCCGCGGTGTGGGCACCGGCGTATCACGACCGCGCATTGCGGGCGGAAGAGCAGTTGGTCGACGCAGCCAGGTACATCGTGATGAATCCCGTGCGCGCCGGGTTGGTGCAACGGGTCGGTGATTACCCCTATTGGGATGCGGTGTGGTTGTGAGGCGGTGCGGTGGGCTGCGCCCACGGCACTCTTCGTCTTTGCCTGGTGCCTTTGTAGGAGCGGCTTTAGCCGCGATCCGGAATCGGCGCGGGCGAACGGTTTCCGATCGCGGCTAAAGCCGCTCCTACAAAAGCCCGGACATGCGATGGCGTGTGGGCGCCGAGGCCACTCGGTGGAAACCCGCGCACCACCGGCAACAAACTGCCCGCCCGGGCATCCGCGCAGCGGAAGCCCGGGCGACATGGCTCTTACCTCTCCCGCGAAGCCCGGATCTGCGCATCCACCGCGGCAATCGCGGTCAGATTCACCACCCGCCGAGACGTCGAATCCGGGGTCAGGATGTGCGCCGGCTTGTCCAGGCCCATCAAAATCGGCCCCAACGCAACGCCATCGGTGGCGACGCGGAACATGTTGTAGGTGATGTTCGCCGCATCCAGGTTGGGCAGCACGAACAGGTTGGCGCGGCCGTGCAGCGTGGTGTTCGGGAAGATGCGCTTGCGCAGGGCATCGTTCCACGCGGTGTCGGCCATCATCTCGCCGTCGACCTCCAGCCTTGGTGCGCGCTTGGCGAGGATCTCGCGGACACGGCGCATCTTGGCGGCGGACGGGTTGTCGTGGCTGCCGAAGTTGGAGTGCGACAGCAGTGCGACCTTCGGGTCCACGCCGAACAGCTTGAGCCGGTAGGTGGCCTGCATGGTCGCCTCGGCGATCTGCTCGGCGGTCGGGTCCAGCTGCACGTGGGTGTCGAGGAAGAACCAGGCGCCGGCTTCGTTGATCACGCCGGTCATCGCGGCGGTGCCGGTGACGCCGGGGTCGAAGTCGAACACGCTGCGCAGGTAGCCGAGCTTCTTGTGGAAGCGGCCGACCAGCCCGCAGATCATCGCGTCGGCCTCGCCACGCTCGATCATCAGCGCGGCGATCAGCGACGGCCGTGAGCGGATCAGGCTCTTGGCGGCATCGATGGTGACGCCGCGGCGCTCGGTCAGCGCGTGGTACTGCTGCCAGTACTCGTGGAAGCGCGGGTCGTCGTGGATGTTGGTCAGCTCGAAGTCGACGCCCTCGCGCATGCGCAGGCCGAGCTTCTCGATGCGGCTGTTGATGACGTCCGGGCGGCCGATCAGGATCGGCCTGGCCAGCTTTTCGTCGATCACGGTCTGCACCGCGCGCAGCACCACCGGCTCCTCGCCCTCGGCGTAGACCACGCGCTTGCAATCGGCACGGGCGCGGTCGTACACCGGCTTCATCAGCAGGCCGGTGCGGTGGATGAACTGCAGCAGGGTTTCCTCGTAGGTCTCCATGTCCGCGATCGGCCGGCTGGCCACGCCGGAGTCCATCGCGGCGCGCGCCACCGCCGAGGACAGCATCACCATCAGGCGCGGGTCGAACGGGCGCGGGATCAGGTATTCGGGGCCGAAGGTCGGCGCATCGCCACCGTAGGCCGCGGCGAGGTCACCGGCTTCCATGCGCGCCAGCTGGGCGATGGCATGCACGCAGGCGAGCTTCATCGGCTCGTTGATCACGGTGGCGCCGACATCCAGCGCGCCGCGGAAGATGTACGGGAAGCAGACCGCGTTGTTGACCTGGTTGGGGTAGTCCGAGCGGCCGGTGGCGATGATCGCGTCGGGGCGGACCTGCTTGGCGTCCTCCGGCATGATCTCCGGGTACGGATTGGCCAGCGCCAGGATGATCGGGCGCTCGGCCATGGTGGCGACCATTTCCGGCTTCAGGATGCCGCCGGCCGACAGGCCCAGGAAGACATCCGCGCCGGCGACGATGTCGGCCAGTTCGCGCTTGTCGGTATCGCTGGCGTAGCGCGCCTTGTCCGGGTCCAGCCCGGGGCGGCCGCTGTAGATGACGCCGTCGCGGTCGAACGCGCTGATGTGCTCCTTGCGCACGCCCAGCGCGACCAGCATGTCCAGGCAGGCGATGCCCGCGGCGCCGGCGCCGGTGGTGGCCACGCGCACGTCGCCGATCTTCTTGCCCGCCACTTCCAGTGCGTTGAGCACGGCCGCGCCGACGATGATCGCGGTGCCGTGCTGGTCGTCGTGGAACACCGGGATCTTCATGCGCTCGCGCAGCTTGCGCTCGACGATGAAGCACTCCGGCGCCTTGATGTCCTCAAGGTTGATGCCGCCGAAGGTCGGCTCGAGGCTGGCGATGATGTCGACCAGCTTGTCCGGGTCGCGCTCGTCGATCTCGATGTCGAACACGTCGATGCCGGCGAACTTCTGGAACAGCACGCCCTTGCCTTCCATGACCGGCTTGCCGGCCAGCGGGCCGATGTCGCCCAGGCCGAGCACCGCGGTGCCGTTGGAGACCACCGCCACCAGGTTGCCGCGCGCGGTGTAGTCGCGGGCGCTGGTGGGGTCGGCGACGATTGCTTCGCAGGCGTAGGCCACGCCCGGCGAGTACGCCAGCGCCAGGTCGCGCTGGGTCACCATCGCCTTGGTCGGCGTCACCCGGATCTTTCCCGGGGGATTCTGGCGGTGGTAGTCGAGCGCGGCTTGCTTGAAATCGTCGATATCGGACATCAGGAGGGGCACTGCCGGGTGGGCCCCCGATTCTAACCGCGCCGGCGACGGCGGCTACCGGGCCCCTGCGCCCGGTTCAGTCGCGCCCGTGACCGTGGTGCGGACGCTGGTTCGGGACCGGGCTGCCGCCCTTGCCCGGCGCGCGCGCCCCCGGCTTGCCCGGTGCCTTGCCGGCGACCTTGGTATCGGTGTTCTCGGCGCGGCGGTGCGCCAGGCGATCGGCGGCGCCGGCCACTTCGTCGCCCAGCTTCAGGTAGTTGGCGAAGCGCTGCGGGTCGAGCTTGCCGCCTTCGATGGCGGTGCGCACGGCGCAGCCGGGTTCCTTCAGGTGCTTGCAGTCGCGGAACTTGCAGTGCTCCGCCAGCTCTTCGATGTCGCTGAAGTTCTCGGCGATGTCTTCCTCGCCGGTGGGCTTGAGTTCGCGCATGCCGGGGGTGTCGATCAGGCAGGCGCCGGTCGGCAGCGGGATCAACGCGCGATGGGTGGTAGTGTGGCGGCCACGCGCGTCGCTCTCGCGCACGGTATTGGTCTTCATGCGCTCGATGCCGAGCAGGGTGTTGGTCAGCGTCGACTTGCCGGCGCCGGAGCTGCCGACCAGCACCGCGGTGCGGCCCGGCTGCAACCACTGCTTGAGGGCGGCGACGCTGTCGGGGTCGCGGGCGTTGACCGCGCGCACCGGGATGTCCTGCGCGGCGAGCTCGATCAATGCGGCGAGCGAGCCCGGTACGTCGGTGGCTTCGTCGGCCTTGGTCAGCACCACCACCGGTTCGGCGCCGCTGCCCTGGATCAGCAGCAGGTAGCGCTCGATGCGGCGCGGGTTGAAGTCGGCGTCCAGGCCGCAGACCACGAACACGGTGTCGATGTTGGCCGCGATCATCTGCTGCTTGTAGTGCTCGCCGGCGGCGGCCCGCTTGATGGCGCTGCGGCGCGGCAGCAGGGCGACGATCTGGTCCTTCTCGATCGCGTCCTCGATCAGCACCCAGTCACCGACCGCGGCGCGCTGCTCGGGCGGGGTGCCGCCCTTCTTGTAGCTCGGCGCGCGCTGCCACTCGGGCAGGGATTCGACCGGGAAGCTGTTGTCCGGCCCGTCGGCGACCACGTAACCGCTGCGATGCTGCTCGACCACCCGCACCGGGCGCGCCTCGGGATGCTCGGCCATGACCTCGCGCCACTCGGCGACCGCGGGCTGGCCGTCGGAATCGAGCAGCCAGCCGATCGCCTGCAGGGCGAGGTCCGGGGTCACGGGTTGCGCGGGGTGCTGGGCATGGGGGCGATTCTACTGTGGTGGACCCGCGGTGCATGGCGACGAGTGAGGGGTTTTGTCCCATGGGGACTTCCTTCGGGCGTAGGAGCGGCTTTAGTCGCGATCGGATGGTGGGTCGCCTGCGCCGGGTTCATGATCGCGGCTGAAGCCGCTCCTACAAGGGACGGGGGATGCGGATGTGCCGGGGGCGAAGGGCTTTGTGTAGGAGCGACGTAAGTCGCGACCCGCCGAACCCCCGGACGATGCGCAGGTCGCGACTTACGTCGCTCCTACAAATGCGGGCGGGGCTGTTGGGGGCGACGCGGCCATCGCGGGTTTCGGGGGTATCGGCTACGCTGGCGGCTCCTTCGCGCCGTACCGCCACGATGTCCCATCCCACGCTCGCCACCCGCGCCCGCCTGTCGGAAGTCCGTTACGAAATCCGCGGTGAGCTCGCCCGCCGGGCGCGTGAGCTGGAGGCGCAGGGGCGGGAGCTGATCAAGCTCAACATCGGCAACCCGGGGGCTTTCGGGTTCCGGGCACCGGAGCACCTGCAGCGCGCGATCACCGGGCGCATCGCCGACACCGATCCCTACACCCACCAGCAGGGCCTGCCGGCCGCGCGCGAGGCCATCGCCGCCTTCCACCGTGCACGCGGCACGCCCAATGCGACGCCGGAGCGGGTGTTCATCGGCAACGGCGTCAGCGAGCTGATCGACCTCTCGCTGCGCGCACTGCTCAACCCGGGCGACGAGGTGCTGCTGCCCTCGCCCGACTATCCGCTGTGGTCGGCGGCGACCATCCTCAACGACGGCCGCCCGGTGTACTACGGCTGCCGACCGGAGAACGGCTTTCTGCCCGACCCGGACGAGATCGAGGCGCTGGTCACCCCGCGCACGCGCGCCATCGTGCTGATCAACCCCAACAACCCGACCGGCGCCGCCTATCCGCGCGAGCTGCTGGAGCGCGTGGTCGACATCGCCGCGCGCCACGGCCTGCTGTTGATGAGCGACGAGATCTACGACTCGATCCTCTACGACGGCGCGCCGTTCCACCCGCTGGCACCGCTGGCCGGCGACGTGCCCTGCCTGTCGTTCGGCGGGCTGTCGAAGGTGCACCGCGCCTGCGGCTGGCGCGTCGGCTGGGCGGTACTGTCGGGCGACCCCTTGGCCAGTGGCGAATTGCACCACGCGATGGACCTGCTGGGCGCGCTGCGCCTGTGCGCCAACGTGCCGGGGCAGTTCGCCATCGAGGCCGCGCTGCACGGCGAGGACACCATCGCGCCGCTGTGCGCGCCGGGCGGCCGGCTGCACGAGGCCCGCCGCGCGGTGGTGGAAAGCGTCGCTGCGAGCGAGCACCTGGACCTGGTCGCGCCGGCCGGTGCGCTGTACGCCTTCCCGTCCGTCGTCGGCGCCGCGGGGGTCGGTTTCGACGACCACGCTTTCGCGCTGGAACTGATGGAAACCGAAGACGTACTGGTGGTGCCGGGCTCGAGCTTCAACGTGCCGTGGCGCAATCATTTCCGGGTGACGCTGCTGCCCGAGCCGGACCAGCTGCGCGAGGTGTTCGCGCGCATCGGTCGGGTGCTGCAGCGGCGTGTCGAGGCAGGAGTGAAGCCCCGTGCTGCGACGGCCTGACCCTCCCTTCTTCGTGGCGCTGGCGGCGGCGGTCGTGCTGCTGGCCTCGGCCTTCTTCACCGCCGGTGGTGGCTCCATCGCCGGCAGCCCCCCTTCGGAGGACGACGGCATGGATTACCTGGCACTGGGTGACAGCTACACCATTGGCGAAGGCGTGGCCGAAGACGGCCGCTGGCCGGTGCAACTCGCGCGCACGCTGCGGGCCGGCGGGATCGAGCTGGACGATCCGCGCATCATCGCCACCACCGGCTGGACCACCGACGAGCTGTCGCAGGCGATGGACGCGGCCGAGCCGCTGGGCACGCACGACTTCGTGACCCTGCTGATCGGCGTCAACAACCAGTACCGCGAGCGCAGCGAAGCCGAATACCGTGGCGACTTCCACGACCTGCTGAAGCGCGCGATCGCACTGGCCGGCGGCCGCACCGACCGGGTCATGGTGCTGTCGATCCCGGACTGGGGGGTGACCCCGTTCGCCACCGCGCAGGGCCGTGACCCGGCGAAGATTGCCCGCGAGCTGGACGCCTACAACGCCATCGCCGAGGAGTTGAGCGAGCGCCTTGGCGTGGCCTTCGTCGACATCACCGGGATCAGCCGCAAGCGTGGGGCGGAGAAGGCGATGCTGGTGGAGGACGGCCTGCATCCGTCGGCCGCAATGTACGAGCTGTGGATGCGCGAGGCATTGCCGGTCGCCGAGCGGCTGCTGGGCGAGCACTGATGGAACCGGCCACGCGCCCGCTGGCACGCGAGCGCATCGACGCGATCTCCACCGCGTTCCTGCCCGACCGCCTGCTCGGCAACCGTTGGGACTACTACTACAGCCGCGGCAAGCTCGGCAGCGACCCGCTGTATCCGGGTGTATGCGAGGCGCTGCGCGGCACCACCGCACCGCTGCTCGACCTGGGCTGCGGGCTCGGGCTGCTGGCCCACGCGCTGCGTGCCGATGGCATCGACCTGCCCTACCGCGGGGTCGACAACGACGCCGGCAAGATCGAGCGCGCCCGCCGCGCCAGCCAGCGCCGGGGGCTGGCCGATGTCGGCTTCGACTGCATCGACCTGGCCGCGCCGGAGTTCTCGTGGGACAGCCTCGGCCACCACGGCAGCGTCGCGATCCTCGACGTGCTGCAGTTCGTCCCGCCCGACGCCCAGGACCGCATGCTCGAAGCCGCGATCACCATGCTCGCGCCCGGCGGCAAGCTGGTGATCCGCACCGGCCTGGAAGACGGCGGCCGCCGCGCCCGCGTGACCCGCGCCGTGGACGTGTTCTCGAAACTGCTCGGCTGGATGAACGCCGGCCCGCGCCAGTACCCCTCCGAAGCCGCCCTGCGCGCCCGCTTCGACGGCGCCGGCCTGGCCAGCGAGTTCACCCCCCTGTACGGCAACACCCCGTTCAACAACTGGCGCGTGGTGGCCAGCCGGCCCGGATGACTTCCGATCGCTGGGCGTCTGCTTGCCGGGCATTTGTAGGAGCG
>Ga0114898_1000206_pt1 | contig 54143 bp, 53 predicted proteins | sample Malvired_Geostar_FD_83496 | JGI IMG/M metagenome (GOLD analysis project Ga0114898, IMG submission 83496) | Marine viral communities from the Global Malaspina Expedition - Malaspina viral metaG DeepMed_Geostar | ecosystem: Environmental > Aquatic > Marine > Oceanic | place: Mediterranean Sea...
GCTATGGCAATGTGGTGGGCTCGCGCGGCAGCGTGCTGACCTATTTCCAGAAGCTGATCGAGGAAGGGGCGGAAGAGCTGCCGATCACCGATCCGCGGATGACGCGGTTCTGGATCACCCTGACCCAGGGTGTCAATTTCGTGCTGTCCTGCCTGCCGATGATGCGCGGCGGCGAGATTTTCGTGCCGAAGATTCCCAGCATGCTGATGACCGAATTCGCCATCGCACTGGCGCCGCGGCTGAAGCACAAGGTTGTTGGCATTCGGCCGGGCGAGAAAATTCATGAGGTGATGATCTCCTCCGACGATGCGCGCACCACGGTGGATATCGGCGACCGTTACGTCATCCAGCCTTCATTCGCCTGGTGGTCGCGTCCGACTGGCTACAAGAACGCCCAGAAGGTTCCGGAGGATTTCGTCTATTCCAGCGACCAGAACAACGAGTGGCTTGGCCGCGAAAATCTGGATTATTACCTGAAGGAACAGGTTTCGTGACCGGCAACCGGGCCGGCGCCGGGGGCTTCCTGCCCTATGGCCGCCAGCTCATCGAGGATGAGGATATCGCCGCCGTGGTCGCCGTATTGCGCGGCGATTACCTCACCACCGGGCCGGAAGTCGATCGCTTCGAGGCCGACCTCGCGGCGGTGGTGCAAGCGCGCCATGCGGTGGCCTGCGCCAATGGCACGGCGGCACTGCATATGGCCGCCCTTGCCCTGGGTCTTGGCCCCGGCGACTGGGTGGTGGTGCCGACGGTCACCTTCCTCGCCACCGCCAATGCCGCGCGCTATGTCGGGGCGGAGGTGGTGTTCGCCGATGTCGATCCCGATACCGGCCTGATGACGCCGGAGGCGCTGGAGCAGGCGCTGGCGCGCGTGCCTGCCGACGGCAACGCGAAGGCACTGTTCAATGTGCATCTCGGCGGGCCGGTCGGCGATGTCGAGGGCATCCACGCGGTCGCCCGCCGGCATGGCCTTGCCATTGTCGATGATGCCAGCCACGCGCTGGGCACGCGCTACCGCGATCCGTCGGGGGCGTGGAATGCCGTCGGCTCGGGCGCGCATGCCGACATGACCACCTTCTCCTTCCATCCGGTGAAGACGGTGACGATGGGCGAGGGCGGGGCGGTCACCACCAACGATCCCGGCCTGGCCGCCCGGCTGCAGGCCTTCCGCAGCCACGGCATGACCCGCGCGCCGGAGGAATTCACGCAGGCCGATCTCGCCTTCGATGCCGATGGGCGGCCCAACCCCTGGTACTACGAGATGCCGGAGCCCGGCTTCAATTACCGCGCGACCGACATGCAGTGCGCGCTGGGGCGCAGCCAGCTCGCCAAGCTGGCGCGCTTCGCCGCCACGAGGCTGGCGCTGTCGCGGCGCTATGACGAGTTGCTGGCCGACTGGGCGCCGGTGGTGGCTGGCTTGCGCAAGCGCGACGGGCTGGAGCCGGCCTTGCATCTGCACCCGGTACTGATCGATTTCAAGCGTGTCGGGCTGGACCGCGCGGCGGTGATGAACCGGCTGCGCGGCAAGGGCATCGGCACGCAGGTGCATTACATCCCGGTGCATCTGCAGCCCTATTACCGCCAGCGCTATGGCGCGGCGTCCTTGCCGGGGGCGGATTCTTATTACGCGCGCTGCCTGTCGCTGCCGCTGTTCGCCGGCATGGTGGAGGCTGATGTGGACCGCACCGTCGAAGCGCTGGGCGACGTGCTGGGCATCGGCAACCGCTAGAAGCGTTCTTTCACGATTTCCGCCGCACGGTCGAGCATCGGCACCTCCGGCGTGCCCTGCACCGGTGTCACGCTGGGCTGGAACGGGAAGTGGTCGGTGCCAAGCGACAGCCAGCTCGCCCCCAGCAGCAGGGTCGGCACGCCCAGCGCACCGGCTATCGCCTGCGCGGCGGTCGGTGCGGTGATCACCAGATCCAGCGCTGTGATCAGCGCCGCCGTTTCGTCCAGATCGTTGCGCTGATCGACATCCGTGAAATTCTGGATCGTCACACCGAATTGCCTCGCGGCGGCGGCCAGTTCCTCCGCGCAATCATCATACTGCAAATTCACGAAGCGCAGGCCCGGCAGGGTCAGGATCGGGCCCCATTCGGAGAGCTCGGTATAGAATCGCCGCCGGTCAGGCGTGCGCAGGCCGCTGCGCCAGCAGATGCCGATCTTCGGTTCCGGCCCCAGCTTGCCCAGCCTTTTGCGCCAGCTGTCGATACGCTGGGCATCCGCCTTCAGATAGCCGCCGGTCGCCGGGAAATCCTCCAGCCTTTGCCGCAGGTAAAGCGGCAGGCTGCCGACCGGGCAGGCGTAATCATGCTTCTCGGTCAGCCAGTCATAGGTATAGACGATATTGCCGTCCTCGCCGGTCGAGGTGCTGGCATGGACATGGATGCCGGGGAAGGATCGGCGGAACAGCGGCACCAGACGGGCTTCGACATCGAGGGTTACCTGCTTCGCCTTCGCCGCCACGTCAGGCAGGCAATTGGCGAAGAATATCTGGTCGCCCAGCCCCTGTTCGCCTGACACCAGGATGGTCTTGCCGGACAGGTCCTCGCCCTGCCAGCGCGGCAGGCCGTGACGGTAATCGATGGCCTGCGCCATGCCGCGCTCAAGGCGGGCCTCATAGCGCTGCCAACCTTCCTGGATATGGCCGGTCGCCAGCAGATCGACGGCGTAGTTGAGCTGCAGCTTCGGATTCTCCGGCGCCAGTTCCAGGGCCTTGCGGTGGAGTTCCAGCCCTTTCTCCCCATTGCCGAGGATACATTGCAGCATGGCGTAATTGCTGAACGGTTCGGGAAGTGAGGGATCGAGGCGCAGCGCCTCCTCATAGAACAGGATCGCATTGTCGATATCGCCGGGTTCGTGGCGTTGCGACAGGGTGGCGGCGATATTGTGCCAGAGCCGGGCTTCCTGCGGATAGCGGTTGATCGCCTCGCGGACGATGTCGATGGATTCCGCATGCCGGCCCATCTTGCGCAAGGTCGATCCGAGATTGTTGATGACCTCAACCGAGTCCGGGTCGATCTGCAGCAAGGTCTGATACAGGGCGATGGCCGCTTCCGGTTGCCCGGTCGCTGCCGCGATATTGGCGGCGCCAAACAGGGCGTTCGGGTCAACCGGATTAATCGCCAGGATATCCTGATAGAGTCCAAGGGCGGTTACATAATCCCCGTCCTGGAAATGCTGGTGCGCCTGTTCGGCTTTCTGGGCGGCCTCGATCTGTGCGGCAAGGGCGGGATTCGCGCCGTCGCCCTTTTGCTGCTGCATCATCATCGAGAAGGAAGGCTTCTTCTTCTCGTCATGCCCCAGCACGGGCGGCGTATCGGTCTCGGGCGCCGTTTCCGGCAGCGCCACACTCCAGGTAAAGGCCCGCTTGCCCTGTTCCCGCAACTCCCGCGGGTCGGCCGCGATGGCGGCCAGGTCGCGGTGTACCTCGGCGAACAGGTTTCGCCAGGGCGAATCCGGGTGCCGGCTGAAACACCGCATGCTCGGAAACCAGGGGCGGTTGCGGGTGCCATGACGCGTCCAGTCCGCTTCCAGGCTGAAGCGCCAGACCGGCATCCCCAGCGCGCCGGCAATTTCGCCTACCGAGGTTGCCGCCGAGATCACCAGATCGAGATTGGCCATCAGCGCGGCGGCGCCGTCGATGTCGTTGCGCTGGTCAAGCCCGTCGATATGGACAAGGTCTATGCCGTGGGCCTTGTTGATCTCCGCCACTTCCTCGGCGCTCGCATCATATTGCAGGCAGATGAAGCGGATGCCGGGGATGGAAAACAGCGGCTTCAAATCCTCGATCTCGGCATAGGCCAGGTTACGGTCGCGGCTGCGCAACTGGCTGCGCCAGCAGAGGCCGACCTTGATACCGTCGCCCAGGGCGTCGATCCGCTTTTTCCAGTAGGCCATCCGGGCGGGGTCGGCCCGCAGATAGCCGGGGGTCTTCGGGAAATCGCCGATAGCGTTCCGGAACAGGCCCGGCAGGCTGCCCATCGGGATATGGGCATCCGCATCGGGAACCGAGCGGGCGAAGGAATCCGATGGCCTTACCAGCGCGTCCGGGACTGATCTGGCAAACAGCGGGACCAGGCGGGTGTCGCATTCGACGATGACCTTGCGGACCTGGCGGACCAGATCGGGAATGCAGGTTCCGAACATGATTTCGTCGCCGATGCCCTGTTCGCGCCAGACCAGGATCGACTTGTCGCGCGCATCCTCGCCATTCCACCGGGGCTGTTCGAGATGCCGCTGCGGGCGCCTTTCGCCGAGGGCGAAGCCCAACTCGTACAATTTCCAGCCGGGCTTCAATTTACCGACCTGGAGTTCGAGTGTGCCGTAGTTGAATCGGGAATCGATCAAGTCCGGGGCGAGTGCCGAAGCACAGGCATAAGCCTGCATGGCGCGCCCGTATTTTCCCTGACGCCTCAGCGCATTGCCGAAATTGGAATAGAGCGAGGCCATCTTCGAATCGATGTGCAATGCGCGGCGGAAGCAATCCGTTGCCTCATCCAGGCGCAGCAGCTTGCTGAGGACGATGCCGAGATTGTTAAGGGCAACGGTATAGTTGGGCTGGATGCGGAGCGCGATGCGGTATTGCTCGACCGCTTCTTCCAGCTTGTCCTGATCGCTCAGAACCGTGCCGAGATTGTAGTGCGCTTCGGCATAGTTCCGCTTGAATCTGGCGGCCTGGCGAAAGCTGGCATCCGCCTCGTCCAGCTGCTTCTTCGCCTTGTGATAGGTGCCGGCGCTGTTGTACGCCTCGGCGTATTTGGGGTCGGATTCCAGCGCCAGCCCAACCAGTCTCAGCGCCTCGTCGGTCTCGCCGCGGTCCATGGCGATCAGGCTCAGATGATGCAGCGCGGTCGAGTCAGTCGGCTGCCGTTCCAGAATCTCGCTATAGCCCGCTTCCGCCTCTGCCAGCCGTCCCGCCTTGTGATGGGCAACCGCCGCCTGCAACACCTGCAAACGCTGTGTCGGTGACAGGCCCTTGCCGGTGACGAGAGGTTTCGACGCGGCGATGTGTCTCTGCGAGGCGCGGCGTTGCTTGCGGTTCATATCAGGCTTGCGGGGAAAAGGGAGAGGGCAAAGCGGATCGAATCACGGGTGCGACCGCTGGCATGCTGACCGTCTTCCGACAGAGTAGTAACAGTGGGCAGTGGATGCCATATTTTATGTCCTTGCCACCGGCGAAGGTCCGGCTTTGGGGCCGGCTGCGTTCACGGGTCATTCGACCACCATGTAGGAGGTCAGCGGACTCGACGGATCGCGGCGAATGGCGTAGCGCGACAGTCCCAGGACCTCGCGCACGGCGATGGTCTCGCCGGGGAATTCGGGCATGTTCAGCTCGTCGAACGCCAGCACGCTGCCCTTGGTCAGGTGCGGCAGGATCGCTTCCAGGCAGTCCCGCGTCGGCTTGTAGATATCGAAGTCGAAATAGGCCAGCGCCACGATGGTTTCCGGATGCGCCTGCAGGTAGGTGGGCAGAGTTTCTGTAGCATCGCCCTTGACCAGCGCATGCTTGGTCTTGTGCGGTATCGGCGCGTTCTTGGTATGAAAGTCCAGAATAGTTTCCAGCTCGTCCGTCCAGTTCTCGGCAACGCCATAGTCACCGGCCTGTACGCGCCCACCATCCTGTGGCGTCACTGACGGGAAGCCTTCGAAGGTATCGAAGCCGATCACCATGCGGTTGTAGTTGAACGGCTCGTGGATGCCGCGCAGCGCCGAGAACAGGGCCATGTTCTGACCCCAGCGCACGCCAAATTCCATGATGACGCCATGCACCGGTACGATCATCCTGTAGAGCGACTGCATGAAATTGATGCGCGACAGTGTCTGCCGGGTGAGGTAGAGGCCGATATTATCGAGCAGTTCCTGATCGGGAACCGGCGAGTTGCGCAACCGGCGGGCAAGGTCCAGCTTGCGGTCAGTTTCGGATTGCGTCGAGCCGACGAGGGTGCGGATGGGCTTGTCTTCGGCCATGCTTCGGTTCCTTCGCTGATCCTGCGGCACGTCACGACAACATGCGGTGGCGCGCCCCCGCTTTTCGTATATCATGGGGCCAACCCCTAATAGACCACAAGATGCGGCCGCTGTGCAGGGGGAACGCGCAGTTTCGGCGTCGCATCCGGCACACGCGGAAAGGTGCGGCCATGCCTCCCATGATGACCATTGATGGCCGGCCGGTCGGGCCGGGTCATCCGCCCTATATCGTGGCGGAGATGTCGGGCAACCATAATGGCGAAATCGGGCGCGCGCTCGCCATCCTGGACGCGGCGAAGGCGGCCGGCGCCGACTCGGTGAAGCTGCAGACCTACCGCGCCGACACCATCACCATCGACCATGACGGTCCGGATTTCCGCGTCGGCAAGGGTCTTTGGGAGGGCCAGCGCCTGTACGACCTGTACCGGGACGCACATACGCCGTGGGAATGGCACGAACCGCTGTTCCGCCACGCGCGGGAGATCGGCATCACCATCTTCTCCGCCCCGTTCGATCCGACGGCGGTCGAGCTGCTCGAATCGCTGGATGCGCCCGTTTACAAGATCGCCTCGTCGGAGATCGTCGATATCCCGCTGATCCGGCTCGTGGCCCGGACCGGCAAGCCGCTGATCCTGTCCACCGGCATGGCAACCTTCGAGGAAATCGAGGAGGCGGTAGCCGCCGCGCGTGAGGCCGGGGCGAAGGAGATCGCCATCCTGCACTGCATCAGCGCCTACCCGACGCCGATCGAACGGGCCAATTTGTCGAATATTCCCGATCTTGCGGCGCGGCTGGGCACGGTGGTCGGCCTGTCCGACCACACGATGGGCACGCTGGCCTCCACAGTGGCAATCGGGCTTGGCGCGGCGTTGATCGAGAAGCACTTCACGCTGGCCCGCGCCGATGGCGGCGTGGACAGCGCCTTCTCGCTGGAGCCGGCGGAGCTGGCAACGCTGGTGGCCGACACGCGCGCGGCGCAGGCCGCCCTGGGAACGCCCGTCTATGGGCCGACCGAGGCGGAACGGGACTCATTACGGTTCCGCCGCTCGCTCTATGTCGTGGCGGATTTGAAGAAGGGCGAGACGATCACCGAGGCCTCGGTGCGTTCCATCCGCCCGGCGCACGGGCTTCTGCCGAAATATCTCGATGCTGTGCTGGGCCGCAAGGCGTCGCGCGACCTGAAGCGCGGCGAGGCCTTCAAGGCCGATATGGTGGAAGGCGGCGTGCCTGGGGTCTAACCAGGGGGCTTTAGCCCCTTTCCATCTCCGCCAGCAGGGTCGGGAAGAAAGACAGGTCGGGGATAGTGTGCCGGGCCTCGAAACCCGGCTTTGCCACCACGTTACGGTGACGGCCTGTCAGCACGCGCACGGTCTGCGCCCCCAGCGGGTTCAGCCCGACGAAATCCTTGGATGGGTCATCGGCGATATAGGCGATCTGCCGCCAGTCCGCCTTTTCCCGCCGCCGGATCAGCTCGAAGCAATAGGGTGATGGCTTGGCGTGCCGCACGCCATAGCGATGGGTGATGAAGCATTTGCGGAACAGCGACGCGATGCCCAGCGCTTCCAACTTGTTCGCCTGCACGATCTTGTGCCCGTCAGTGACGAGATAGAGCGGACGGGCGGAAATCGTCGGCAGCAGCGAAGCCGCCGCCGGGAACAGCGACAGCGCCGGCTTGTGATGGCGGTAGGTTCTCACACAGGCCGCGACCAATGCCTTGCCGTGCTTTCCATGCGCGGCCAGCCAGCGGTCGAACACCGCGCCGCGCCCCTCGCGCGCCAGCGTGCCCATCATCTGCGCCAGCGACTCCTGCTCGTCCCAGCCGAATTGCTGCGTGCCGAAGCGCGCAACGGCGCGGAAGCCGCTCTCGACGAAGCGGCTTTCGTCGTACAGCGTGTCATCCAGATCGAAGACGAGAATCATTCGGGCAGAATGAAATGTGTGTCGGCGGGCAGCCGCACCTGCCGGATTTCGCCGGGAATGCGGGCGAAAGGCAGGGCGGCGACGTCGTGGCCGGCCGCCTCCGCCAGGCTCCAGTACAGCGAGTCCAGCCCGGCGGCGATGCCGGCGGTGGAGGCGCCGCCGAACCGGCTGTTGCATTCGATGATGTGCGGCTGGCCGGCCCTGTCGATCAATATCTGCATGACCACCGGCCCGCAAAGCTGCAACGCCTCCAGCGCCGTCCGGGCGGCTTCCTCGATAGCGGCGTCGCGGAATGTCGTCGTGACCTGCGATTCGCCGTCCACCACCCGATCACGCCGGCGCAGCACCAGCCCCTTCAAGCGGTAATCTTGGTCCAGCCAGGCATCGACGCTGATTTCCGTTCCTTCGATGAAGGGCTGGAAGATCGGTGCGGTCAGTCCCTTGGCATGCTCTCGCGCGGACGCCGCATCGAGGTTCAGGCCGATGGCACGGGAGCCGGCGCCGAACCGCTCCTTCACCGCATAGGGCCCCCGATAGCGGCTAGTGCCGGCATCCTCCAGCCCCTCATAGGCCGGGATGAAGGGCCGGCCGCGTTCCTGTCCGAAGCGTGCGAACGCCAGCTTGTCGAGACAGCGCGTCACGCTCTCCTCCGGCGAGACCAGCACGGCGATTCCTTCGCGGGCGAAGCGTGCCTTGTGCCGTGCCCAGAAAGCCAGCTCGCTATCGCGGGTCGGCAGCACGAAGCCGATGCCACGTTCTCTGCAGCCGGCGATGAGCGCGTCCAGCGCCGTATCGTCTGTGCGCGGCATGGCCCAGAAAGCGTCGGCGGCATACTGCGCCGGTGCATCCGGGTCGATGTCGCCGGCCAGCACCTGCATCTCGGGCGACAGCTTGCGCGCCGCCGCGATGGCCGCACGCAGCAGCGGTATCTTGCGCGCGGCGCTGGTCACCAGCAGATGGCGCTTGCCATTCATGCGTTCATCCATTGCCAGGATGTTCGCCGTTTTCGGCGAGGCAGCCATGCAGGATCGAATCGACCGGCTGTCCATCAATCCACACATGCTGGCGCAGCACGCCTTCCCGCCGGAACCCGTTTTCTTCCAGCATGGCGACGTAGTTCGGACGGATCGCGTAGGTCTCGGTACACAGCCGGTTGAGCCCGAGATCGGCAAAGGCCAGCCTTTTCATCAGCCCAAGGAAGGCACTGAAATAGCGGGCAACGACCTTGTCGTCCCCGATATGAACCGGGTCGAGCAGGAAGGAGACTTCGGCCCACCGGTGCGCCCAGGCGACATGCACCAGCCCGCCATAGCCGATCAGCCGGTCCTCTTCCCGGTAGCTGACCAGAATAGTGTCCGGCCGGGCTTTGCTGAATTGCGGCCAGATATGCGTGGCGAAATAGGCTTCCTGCTGCTCGGGCGTGATCGGTTCCGCTTGGCGCAGCACATCGATCTGCGCATTGCGCCACTGCCGTATCGCCTCGATTTCCGCCTTCTGCACCGCGCGTACCGACAGGGTGCCGGCTTCCAGCACCGGATGCGGCATGCAGGCATAGGTGGCGGGCGGGTTGTGCATCGGCATCAGTCGCGCGGCGTCAGGAAGGCGGTGATGTTGCGGCCCAGCCCGACCTCTGCCAGCGCGGCATAGAAGCGGTTCACCGCCTCGGCGGGTTGTTCGGCCAGCAGCAGTTCCATCTCCACGCGGGCGCGGTGCGCCGAAGCGCCCTGCATGCGGTCGCGCACATAGTTGGAACCGTCATGCATCAGGAACAGGTCAATGGGGAAGTCGCCGATGATCTCCTGGCAGTCCCAGCCGGTTGCCCCGGCGATGGCGCGCAGGCTGTCGCGTGTGAAATAGGCCAGATGGTCGGGCAGCGCGATCCAGAACCGCTCTGGAATATGGCCATCGGCCAGCAGCTTTTCCTGATAGGCGGAACCATCGTTCGGCACGGTGACCGCCAGCACGCCGCCGGGGGCGACCAGCCGGCGCAGCCGCTCCAGCAGGCCGACCGGATCGATGACATGTTCCAGCACGTTGGTCAGCCAGACGAGGTCGTATTTTTCGCTGGCACCGATGCGCGTATCCAGCAGTCCGAACAGGTCGCCGGCGGTGACGGCGTCCGCCAGATCGGGATTCATCGCCTTGATGCCGGCCAGGCTATGGTCGATCCCCTCGACGTGCCAGCCCGCGCGCCTGAACCAGGCCAGCGCAAAACCCTCGCCGCAGCCGACATCGAGGAACCGGCCGGGCGTACCCGTGCCGCGCAGCTTCTCCGCCAGGGCCGCTCGCTGGGCGAGCTTGGCGTCGAAGAAGGCGTGCTCTTGCGCTGTGTAGGATTTCCGGTAGTTGCTGCGTTCCTGCTGGTAATAGCTGGCGTAATAATCGCTCAGCTCCTGGGCGGTTGGCATCGGGTCCGCCTGGAGAAAGCCCAGCAGATGGCGCTTGAGGCGGGAATCGTTGATCGTCATGCCCGGTCAGCCCTTGTGCAGTTCCAGCAATCGGAAGAGGTGGGTGGCGCGGACCCAGTCATCCTCGGTGTCGATATCCTGCACGCGCCAGCGCGGAATGCGCAGCGGAATGGTGTGTGGCGCGAACATCGGCTTGCCGGATCGCCATGCCTCCGGCGTGCCCCAGTAGAACTGCGCCGCGTCATGCAGCGCCTCCGGCAGGTCCTGGGATCGGGTGAGGGCATGTTCGGGGAAGAACATCTCCACCCCGCCCTCGGGCAATTGCCGGAAGGAGCGGAAGATGGGGGCGGGAAAATCGGTGACGGTAAAGGCATAGGCCCAGCCGCCCGATTGCAGCAGCTCCAGCCCTTTTCGGACATCCTCTGCATGGATGAAGGGGGAGGCGGGGTAGAGGCAGCACACCGCCTCCAGGTCCCAGCCCTGCGCCTGCATCCAGTCCACCGCATGGGCGACCACTGGCGTGGTGCCGGTATGGTCGTCGGCGAGGTCGGCCGGGCGCGTGAACGGCGCTTCCGCCCGCCATTCGCGCGCCACCTGCGCGATCTCGGCATCCTCGGTGGAGACGATGATATGGTCGAACAGGCCGGATTTCTGCGCCGCGATGATGCTCCAGGCGATCATCGGGCGGCCGCAGAAATCCTTGATGTTCTTGCGCGGGATACGCTTGCTGCCGCCCCGCGCCGGGATCACCGCCACCTTCATTGTCACTATCCGTTCCGTATCACCTGTTACCGCGCCCCATCCTCAACGGAAGCGGGGCGCGGATGCAAGGCCGTATAGGAACTGGGGCGATCAGAACTGGATGCGGTTGGTGTAGGCGCCGTCCACAACCAGATTGGTGCCGGAGACGAAGCTGGCGGCCGGGCTGGCCAGGAACACGGCGGCGCGGGCGACCTCCTCCGGCGTACCCATGCGGCCGGCGCGGTTCTTCTTCAGGAAATGCTCGTAGCGCGCCGGATCGTTGATCTTGGTGCGGCCCCACACGCCGCCCTCGAAATAGATCGTGCCGGGGGAGACGGTGTTGGCGCGGATGCCCTTGCCGGCATGCGCCTTGGCAAGGTTTGACATATAGGCGATGACCGCCGCCTTCACCGTGTTGTAGGAGCGCACGGTATCGGCCGATATCTCGATGCCCGACACGCTGGAGATGGCGACGATGGCGCCGTTGCCGGCTTTTTCCAGGAAGGGCAGGGCGGCCTCCACCGTGCGCATGGTGCCCATAATGTCCACCTCGACACTGGCGCGCCAGGCGCTCTCCTCATTACCGCCGCCCATGGCGCTGACATTGGCGATAAGGATATCGATACCGCCCAGCTTCGCCGCCGCATCGGCGATGAAGCCGCGGATGCTGTCGCCGTCGCCGACATCGGCGATGCCGCCATAGGCCTTGGCACCGGTTGCCGATACCGCCTGCTCGGTCGCCTTCACCTCATCCTCCTTGCGCGCGCAGAAGGCGACGTCGCAGCCCTCGGCGGCCAGAATATCGACGATGGCCCGGCCGATACCGCGCGTGCCGCCGGTGATGACGGCCTTCTTGCCCTTCAATCCCAGATCCATGTTCGGTCTTTCCTTGATGGTGTTTCGGTTTATGGAGCTGATTGTAGGCAAGGGCGCGGCAATGCGCCATCGACCCGATGGTGGAGCTGATATGCGCCGCTTCTCAAGACGTCAGGGACATCGGAAAGAGGTGGCGGCTATCCCCTCCCTCTGCTCAAATGCTGCTTCCTTCCGAAAGACACGCGGGTTCCCATGTCCAAGCACCATACGCTTTCCTCCAGCCCCGAAACCTGCCATTGGGGCGCGTTCGACGCGAAGATCAAGCCGGTGCTGGAGGTGGAGTCGGGCGACCGGGTGACGATTCACACCGTTTCCGGCGCGCCGGAGGTGACACAGGGCGAGGGCATCATCGTCCGCCCGGAGCTGAAGGAAATTCACGCGAAATCGCCGCGCCTGCTGCCCGGCCATATCCTCACCGGCCCGGTGGCGGTGAAGGGGGCGATGCCCGGCGACGTGCTGGAAGTGCGCATCATCGATGTGAAGCTGCGCGACGATTGGGGCTGGAACATCATCCGGCCGCTCGGCGGCACGCTGCCGGACGAGTTCCCGGACACGCGGCTGCTGCATATCCGCATGGATCTGGAGAAGATGGTGGCGAAGCTGCCCTGGGGCGTGGATCTGCCGCTCGACCCGTTCTTCGGCGTGATGGGCGTGGCGCCGCCGGCCGGCTGGGGCGCGCAGACCTCGATCATCCCGCGCGCCATGGGCGGCAATCTCGACATCAAGGAGCTGCGGCCGGGCGCCACGCTCTATCTGCCGGTGTTCAACGAGGGCGGGCTGTTCTCCTGCGGCGACGGCCATGCCGTGCAGGGCGATGGCGAGGTCTGCATCACCGCCATCGAGACCGCGCTCAGCGGCACCTTCGAATTCATCGTCCGCAAGGATATGAGCCTGAAGCTGCCGCAGGCGGAAACCGCGAAACATTACATCACCATCGGCCTCGACCCGGACCTGGACGAGGCGGCGAAGATCGCGCTGCGCGGCATGATCGAGCTGATCTGCGCCAAGTCCAATCTCAGCCGCGAGGACGCCTATACCCTGTGCAGCCTGGCCTGCGACCTGCGCGTCAGCCAGCTGGTGAACCAGCATAAGGGCATCCACGCCATGCTGCCGAAGGCAGCGCTGCATGGCGGGAAGTAGAATCTAAACCCTCTCCCCTTGAGGGAGAGGGTGGTGCGCGTCAGCGAACCGGGTGAGGGGGCGGCTCGGTCCGTGGGATTACCCCTCACCCAGCTTCGCCTAATTCGCTTCGCTCATAAGGCTGCGCAACCCTCTCCCGCAAGGGGAGAGGGGGGTCAGAAGCGCAGCACCAGCCGGTTGATGCCGTTCAGCGCCCGCCAGATTGGGCGGAACACCGCCATGAAGCTGTCCCAGTCGGCGAAGCCGGCCTGCTGACGAATGGCGTCCAGCGTGCGTGCGCCGTCGATCAGCTTCAGGATGGCAGGGGCCTGACGCGGCAGCGGCAGGGTCACTGGCAACCCGTCGAACGCGCCTTTGATGCCGCCCTGTTGCTGGACCGCCCTGGCGATGGTTGCGGCCTCCCAGTCGATGAAGAGCGGGATCGCCTCGGGCGCGGGTTGTGCCACGGTATCGTCCGAGTGGCTCAGATAGGCGATGTGCAGCTTCATATTGCCGGCCAGCCGCTCGGCCAGCGCTGCCTGTTCCAGCATTGGCAGCGACGCCGCCCGCTTCGCCAGCGCCGGGTCGGTGAGGTACAAGCCGGGGTCATAGCGCAGCGGCTCGATGAAGCTGGCGATACGCAGGCCCGCACCCGCCACCAGCGTGGCCAGTTGCGGCACGGTATAAGCGCGGTCCTGACGGTGCAGCAGCAGATCGACCAGCTCCGCATCGCCGCGCTGGTGATCGCCGAGGAAGCGGTTGTTGCGGAAGCCGTTGGTGACGGGCAGGGCGGGCAGCAGCTTCCTTGCCAGCGTGACCTGTTCGGCGAGCGGCATGTCGCCGGCCAGCTGCTGCAGGGCCGCCTGAAGCGGGTAGAGGCCGGCGCGGCCATATTCGCCATAGACCATGATCCCGATGCCGCCGCCGGGCGCCAGCGCGCCGGCAAGACTGACGAGGCCGGCATCCGGGTCGGGGAGATGGTGCAGCACGCCGCAGCAATCGATGTAGTCGAAGCCGCCGAGGCCCATTGCCGCCAAATCCAGCAACGAGCCATTCAGGAAGGTCACGTTGGTCAGGCCGCGCGCGGCAAGGCGCTGCTCCGCGATGCGGCGTGAGGCGCTGGACAGGTCGAGATAGGTGATCTCGGCTTTCACGCCCTTATCGTGCAGCTGCTGCGCCATCATCACCGTCGCGTCGCCGGTGCCGCCGCCGGCCACCAGCACGCGGAAGGGCTTGCTCCAGTCGCGCTGCCCGCCGAACAGGTAGTGATCGATCTCCAGCACCCGGCTGGGTGAGCCGGTGACGAGCCGCGTGGCTTCCTCTGCCGGGTTGCGGCCGGGATAAGGATAGGCCTCGTACTGGTCCTGCACCGGGTCGGTCATGCCATGTTCCTCTCTGCGCCGGACCGGCATAGCGCAGAAGATGCTTACGGTCGAGACGATAGGCTCTATGAGCGGTCGCAAATCCTTGCCATGCTACCTGTCAATGACACGAACAAGCTGGGGGGCTTAGATGAACAACGCCGACGCCAAGACTACTGTGATCCGCAAGGCCGACTGGGTCGTCGCCTGGGATCCGGGTACGGAGCGCCATGTCTATCGCCGCGGCATCGACATCGCCTTCCGGGGCAACACGATCCTGCATGTCGGGCCGGATTATGACGGGCCGGCGGACAGCGAGATCGACGGGCGCCAGTCGGTCGTGCTGCCGGGCCTCATCAACATCCACTGCCACCCCTACAACCAGCCGACCTACAAGGGCGTGCGCGAGGAGCTGGGCAATCCGAAGCTCTATATGAGCGCGCTGTACGACCGCACGGCGCTGTTCCAGGATCATGAGGGCGGCCCGGAAGGCCCCTGCGCCTATGCGCTGTCGGAAATGCTGCTGTCCGGCGTGACCACCATCGCCGATCTGTCGCCCAGCTATCCCGGATGGATCGAGCTGCTGGCCCGCAGCGGCTTGCGCGCCTATGTGACGCCGCAGTTCCGCGAGGCGCGCTGGGACGTGCCGACCGGCCACCGGCTGGACTTCGTCTGGGACAAGGCGGCTGGCCAGAAGCAGTTCGAGAAGGCGCTGGCGCTGGTGGACGAGGCGGTGGCGCACCCGTCCGGGCGGCTGTCGGGCATCGTCATGCCGGCGCAGATCGATACCTGCTCGGCCGAGATGTTCCAGGAGTCGGTGAAGGCGGCGCGCGCCCGCAAGCTGCCGCTGCAGACCCATGCGGCGCAGAGCGTCGTCGAGTTCCACGAGATGACGCGGCGGCATGGCATCACGCCGATTCAGTGGCTGGACGAGGTGGGCTTCCTGGCGCCGGACGTGACCATTGGCCATGGCATGTTCCTCGACCATCACTCGCTGATCCATTGGGAAAGCCGCAGCGATCTCGGCCTGCTGGCGAAGCGCGGCGTAACGGTGGCGCATTGCCCGACGGTGTTCTCGCGCTATGGCCACACGCTCGAGCATTTCGGTAGCTATCTGGAGGCCGGGGTGAATATGGCGATCGGCACCGACACCCACCCGCATAATCTGTGGGAGGAAATGCGTACTGCCGCCATCCTGGCGCGGGTGAACGCAAAGGATTTCAGGGCCGTGACCACCGCCGACATGTTCAACGCCGTCACCACCGGCCCGGCGAAGGCGCTGGGCCGCGACGATATCGGCCGGCTGGCACCGGGGGCAAAGGCCGACATCGTGCTGGTCGATGCCACCCATCCGATCATGCGGCCGCTGCGCGATCCGCTGCGCAGCCTGGTCTATACGGCAGCCGAGCGCGCGGTGCGTGATGTCTATGTCGATGGCGTGTTGCGCGTCGAGGACGGCCAGGTGCTGACCTTCGATTTCAGCGCCGCTGCCGAAGCGGTGGAGCAGGGCCAGCGTCGCGCCGAGGCGACGGTCGCCCAGCGCAACCCGAAGGGGCTGACCGGCCGCGACATCTCGCCGCTGGCCCTGGAGGAGATGTAAGACGACTCCTTGATTGCGAGCCAGTCGCAACTAAATTAGAATGCATCTAGTTTGCGACTGAGCCGCGATGGAGGCGGTCATGATGGACGACAAGAAGAAGCTGGCGGGAATCGTATGGCGATCGGTCACGCTGGGCATGCTGGTTACGGCGGTGGCCGGGCTGTTGCTGTCGCTTGGCCATGAAACGGCGGCGATAGCCTAAGGCTTGCGCCTAACGCTTGCGGGCAAGAGGGGCTTGTGCGAAGGGATGACGGACCCTTTCGTCCGTATGCGGATAGCGCGATGCCCCAACCCGAAGATTTCCGTTCTGTCATTCCCGTTATCCTGTCCGGCGGCAGCGGCTCGCGGCTGTGGCCGGTGTCCCGCCTCAGCTACCCCAAGCAGTTCCTGCCGCTGCTGGGCGAGAGCAGCCTGATCCAGGAAACCGTGCAACGCACCGCGCCGGCGCATGGCTTCGCCGCGCCGATGATCGTCTGTGCAGAGGATCACCGCTTCATCGTCGCCGAACATATGCGCCAGCTCGATATCGAGCCGGCGGGCATCCTCCTGGAACCGCAGGGCCGCAACACCGCGCCGGCGCTGGCCGCGGCTGCGCTGGTGGCACGCGAAAAGGCGCCCGACTCCATCCTGCTGGTGCTGCCGGCCGACCACCATATCGCCGATCCGGCGGGCTTGCGCGCCGCTGTGGCGGCGGGGTTGCCGCTGGCGCGTGCGGGAAAACTTGTCACCTTCGGCATGGTGCCGGACGCGCCGGAGACCGGCTATGGCTATGTGAAGCCGGGTGCCGCACTGGGTACGGGCGTGTGCGCCGTCGAACGCTTCGTCGAGAAGCCGGACCGCGCCACGGCGGAGCGTTTCGTCGCCGAGGGCTATCTGTGGAATTCCGGCATGTTCCTGCTGTCGGCCAGAACCTGCCTGGACGAGATCGCGCGTCACGCCCCGGAAGTGCTGAAGGCCGCGGAAGCGGCGGTGGCCGCGGCGACCAGCGATCTGTCCTTCCTGCGGCTGGGGGCGGGCTTCGCCGAGGCGCCCTCGATCTCCATCGACTATGCGGTCATGGAGCGCACCGACCATGCCGCCGTGGTGCCGGCGGATATCGGCTGGGCCGATCTCGGTTCCTGGTCCTCGCTCTGGCAGGTTGACGAGAAGAACGCGGACGGCAATGTCCTGCAGGGCGATGCCTGGGCCATCGGCACGAAGAACAGCCTGGTGCGCGGCGAGGGCATCGCGACCGTGACGGTGGGCGTCGAGAATCTGATCGTCGTCGCCACCGAGGATGCGGTGCTCGTGGTTTCCAAGGAGTCCGTACAGCAGGTGAAGGATGCGGTTGAGCTGCTGAAGCGCGAGGGCCGCAAAGAGGCGAGCACCCATCGCCAGATTTACCGTCCCTGGGGCTATTACCAGACGCTGCATGCCGGCGACCGGTTCCAGGTGAAGCGGCTGACCGTGAAGCCGGGCGGCAAGCTGTCGCTGCAGAAGCATTTTCACCGCGCCGAGCATTGGGTGGTGGTGAACGGCACCGCGCTGGTCACGCGCGGCGAGGAACAGATGCTGCTGCAGGAGAATGAGTCGGTCTATCTGCCGCTGGGCTGCGTGCACCGGCTGGAGAATCCCGGCAAGGTGCCGTTGAACCTGATCGAGGTGCAGTCCGGCGCCTATCTGGGCGAGGACGATATCGTGCGCATCGAGGACGCTTTCGGCCGCGCCTGACGATAGCTGTCATGTCGAATTGTTGTTGCTTTATAGAGCTTTAAGCCTGTTCCCTTTGCGAGAGTGATGGTATCGCTGAAGGTACGATGCTGATCAATTCTCCAACCGGGGGCGGGATGACGGGCCGAGACGGCGATGCTTCGAACGGTAATCAGGCAGGGCAGGCGAATGACAATCGAAAAGCAGGAGAAATCGTCAGCGGCTTCGCCGATAACCGGGTAACCCTGTCCGTCACGGGCAATCTGATGTTCATCACGGTCGAGAATGAGGCGGGGCTGAGCGATATCCATGCCTGCCTGGCGGAAGGGCTGGCGCGCGGTCTGGTACGCACCAACATGCTGACGCTTGTGGATGCCACGAAATTCTACGGCATCGTCGAATGGGAGGCGATGTACGACATCTTCCGCCTGGCGCCCTGGGGCAGCGCCCCGCCACCCGAATCCCGCGTCGCCTATGTTGCCCGGGACGGCTTCTTCTTCCAGCTCGTCAAGATCGCCGCCGGGATCTTTCCGAAGGCCAATCACCGCCTGTTCAAAGACCGGGCGGAAGCGCTGGACTGGCTACTGGAGGCTCAGCCCTCCGTCTGACGGTGCGGCGTGTCATAGGTGCTCCAGCCGATTTTCTTTCCGGCAGGAGCGGGCAACGTGTCCTGAACCTTCTTGCGCTCCAGGTGCATATGCGCCTTGGCGATGAAGTTGGCGGTGATTGGCGCGGTAATGAACAGGAACAGCGTGATCGCCAGCTCATGCACCGACACGCCCCCATGGGCCAGCAGATTGTAGAGAATGGAGGCGATCAGAATGCCGCCGACGCCCAGCGTCGTTGCCTTGGTGGGCGCATGCAGCCTTGTCATCACGTCCGGCAGTTTCAGCAGGCCGAAGGAACCCACCAGCGAGAAGAAGCCGGCGATGACGATGAAGGCGGAGAGCAGCAGCTCGAGGATGAAATCCATGATGTTCCCCTTACTCGATCACGTCGCCGCGCAGCAGGAACTTGCAGTAGGCCACGGTCGAGATGAAGCCGACCATGGCGAACAGGATCGCCGCCTCGAACAGGATCGATGTATCGCTCATCAGGCTGTACAGCACGATCAGCGCGATGGCGTTGATGGTCATGGTGTCCAGCGCCAGGATGCGGTCCGGCATGGTCGGGCCGGTGGCCAGGCGCCAGAGATTCATCAGCAGCGCCAGGCCGATGCAGGCGAAGCAGAAGGTGATGGCGTAGAAGATCATTCGAAAATCTCCTTCAGGCGGGCCTCGTAGCGCCGCTTGATGTCCGCGACAGTGGCCGGTCCGTCCTCAATGTTCAGCCCATGCACCAGCAGGCTGCGGCCATCGGCCGACAGATCGCAGGAGACGGTGCCTGGCGTCATGGTGATGGTGCCGGCCAGCAGGGTGATCGCTTCCGGCGTGCGGACATCCAGCGGGATCGAGATGAAACCCGGCTTCAGATCGGCATTGCGCCTGAACAGGATCAGCCCGGCGACCTGCACATTGGCGATGACGATATCCCACAGGACCAGGAAGAAATAGGCAAAGGCCTTGGGGTAGCTGCCGATGCGTGGCGCGTCCGGCCACAGCCGGCTGGTCAGCAGTGTGATGCCGATGCCCAGAAAGACGCCCAGCACCAGGCCGCCGACCGAGAAATCGTTCAGCAGGATCATCCAGAGCAGGGTGAGGACAAGGGCCATGATCGGGTGCGGAAGGTAACGTTGCATCACTATCCTCCTTCCCTCAGCGCGACGCCAGCGCGTCGCTGCCCAGGACGGCGGCGATGTAGTCCGTGGGCGCGATCAGCTGCCGGGCGGTCTCGTCCAGATAGCCGGTGACGGGGGCGGCGAAGGCCGACAACAGCGCTGTCATCGCCAGCACACCGATCGTGGCGACCAGCGGCAGCACGGGATGCGCCGCGGGGACGGCCTCGGGAACATCCCCGCCGCGCTTCCAGAACACCAGGCTGCCGGCGCGGGCAAAGGCGATGATGGACAGGAAGGATGTCACCAGGATCAGCGTCCAGATCCAGCCCATCGACTGGCTGTCGCGCGCGGCGTCCAGGATCAGCAGCTTGCCGAGGAAGCCGCTCAGCGGCGGCAGGCCGGCCATGGCGATGGCGGCGGCCATGAACAGCGCCGACAGCAGGCCGATACCGGCGAAGCCGGCGCCCGGCGCCACGGCATCGCTGCCACGGCGGATCGATATCTGCTCGACCAGCAGGAACAGCCCGGCGGCGATGAAGGTCGAGTGCAGCATGTAATACATGCCCGCCGACAGGGCCTCGACCGTGAACAGGCTGAAGCCGGTCAGCAGCGTACCCATCGACCCGACGACGCCGAAGGCGACCAGCCAGCGCAATTGCCGGGCGGCCAGCATGCCGACCATGCCAAGCACCATGGTGACCAGTGCGGCAGGCAGCAGCCAGGGGCCGGCGATCCAGGCAGCCTCGCCCGCATCTGCCCCGAAGGCCAGCGTATAGACGCGCAGGATCGAATAGGCGCCGACCTTGGTCATGATCGCGAACAGCGCTGCCACCGGGGCGGCACTGGCGGCATAGGTGCCGGGCAGCCAGAAATGCAGCGGTACCAGCGCGGCCTTGATGCCGAACACCAGCAGCAGCAGCAGTGCTGCGGCCTGCAGCAAACCCTGATCGGCAGCCCCCACCTGCGGCACCTTCAGCGCGAGATCGGCCATGTTCAGCGTGCCGGTGACGCCGTAGATCAGGGTGGCGCCGATCAGGAACAGCGCCGAGGCGGTCAGGTTGGTGACAACGTAATGCGTGCCGGCCTTCAGCCGCTCGCCGCCGCTGCCATGCACCATCAGCCCGTAGGAGGCGATCAGCAGCACTTCATAGAACACGAACAGGTTGAACAGGTCGCCGGTCAGGAAGGCGCCGTTCACCCCCATCAGCTGGAACTGGAACAGCGCGTGGAAATGCTTGCCGCGCTTGTCCCAGCCGCCGATGGCATAGAGCAGCACGAACAGCGCCAGCACGGCGGTCAGCAACAGCATCATCGCCGACAGCCGGTCCAGCACCATGACGATGCCGAAGGGCGCCGGCCAGTTGCCCAGCAGATAGGCTTCCGCCGGGGTCTGCGTCGCTGCCGCAAGCAGCGCAATGGCGATGGCGAACTGGGCGGCCGTCGCGGCCAGCGCGACGGTGCGCTCCAGCGCCTGTTCCCGGTTCAGGCCCAGCAGCAGCAGGCAGGCGGCGATGGCAGGCACCACCACCGGCATGACGATCCAGTGGTTCATTGCCCGGTCCCCTTCCGGTTGGCCCTATTGCCATCGACATGGTCGCCATCCACATGGTCGCTATCGACCTCCAGATAGGCGCGCAGCACCAGCACCACCGCCATCGCCGTCATGCCGAAGGCGATGACGATGGCGGTCAGTACCAGCGCCTGCGGCAGCGGGTCGGTATAGCTCGCCAGTTTCAGTGCCAGGATCGGCGGCTTCTCGGTTTCCAGCCGTCCCATGGCGAAGATGAAGGCATTCACCGCGTAGGACAGGAAAGTCAGGCCGACGATGACCGGGAAGGTGCGCGCGCGCAGCAGCAGATAGACGCCCGCCGCCGTCATCACGCCAATGCCGGATGCAACCAGAAATTCCATCTCAGCCCTCCTGTCCGGCTGGTTTCGCCGCCGTTCCGTCGCGTGACGGGTCGAGGTCCATCGGTTCCCTGGAGACGGTCAGATGTTCCGCCTTCATGCCGATGCGCGACAGGTTGGCCAGGGCGAGCATCACCGCGCCGACCACGGTCAGGAACACGCCGGTATCGAACAGCATGGCGGTTGCCAGCTCGAAGGTGCCGACCAACGGCAGGGTGAAATAGCCAAAGTCGCTGGTCAGGAAGGGCCGGTCGGCCAGCCAGGCGCCTACGCCCGTCAGGGCCGCGATTAGCACGCCAAGGCCGATGGTCGCGTGATAGTCGATGCGGATGCGCTGCGTCGCCCAGCCCAGGCCGCTGGCCATGTACTGCATGATCAGCGCGATGGCGACGACGAGGCCGGCGATGAAGCCGCCGCCCGGCTCGTTATGGCCGCGCAGGAAGATATAGACGCCGACCATCAGCGCCAGCGGCAGCATGACGCGCGCGACCACCACCATCATCAGCGGGTGCCGGTCGGCGGCGCGCGCGGTCTCGAACTGCCAGCTCATCAGCTTGCGCCGGCACTCGCCATGCATCGCGCTGTCCAGCAGCGCGAAGATGACCAGCGCGGCGATGCCCAGCACGGTGATCTCGCCGAACGTGTCGAAGCCGCGGAAATCGACCAGGATGACATTCACCACATTGGTGCCGCCGCCGCCGGTCTTGGAATTCTCCAGGAAATAGCCGGAGATGGTCTCGAAGTCGCGGGTCATCACCGCCCAGACCGCGCCGCCGACGCCAAGCCCGGCCAGGCCGGCCAGCACGCCGTCCCGGGCCTTGCGCGGCATGCTGCTTTCGGCCGGGGTGGCTTTCGGCAGGAAGTTCAGCGCCAGCAGCATCAGAATGACGGTCGCGACCTCGACGGAGATCTGCGTCAGCGCAAGATCGGGTGCCGAGAAATACAGGAAGCCCAGCGACACGATGAGGCCAACCACGCTGACCAGCAGCAGGGTGTACAGCCGCTGGCGGTGCATCGCCACAACGCCGATGCTGGCGGCGATCAGCAGCACCCAGGCGACGATGGCAAGCGGCGGGGCGGGCAGGGACGGCCGGCCGCCCGGCGCGCTCGTGGTGCCGAAATAGCCGGCATAGCCAACGACCAGCGCCGCCCCCACCAGCCAGGCGAGATAGCCTTGCAGCGAGCCGTTCTGCAGCCTGTTGGTGACCTGGCCGGCCAGCGTCACCAGCGCGCCGACCGTGGTCTCGAAGATCGTCTTCGCCTCGGGGCGCGGCACCGATTCGCGGATCGCCTTGGCCGTGGCATGGCGCCACAGCAGCAGCGCACCACCGGCGACCGCGATCACGCTCATCAGCAGCGCCGGGGTGAAGCCGTGCCACAGCGCCAGCTTGTAATCCGGCAGCGGCCCGCCGATCACGGCGGCGGACACGGTGGCGACCAGCGGCCCGGCGACAATCGCCGGCAGGATGCCGATCAGCACCACCAGCACCGCCAGAAGGGCGGGCGGCGCCCACATCAGGAAGGGTGGGTCGTGCGGATGGTGCGGATAATCGTGTCGCTGCTCGCCGAGGAAGGTGTGGAAGATGTAGCGGAAGGAATAGGCGACGGAGAACAGCGCCCCCAGGGTCGCCAGCACCGGCACGACCCAGTCCTGGCCGAGCCAGATTGTGTGCGAGGCTTCCTCCAGCATCATTTCCTTGGACAGGAAGCCGTTCAGCAAGGGGAGGCCGGCCATCGAGGCGGCGGTCACCATGGCAATGGTGCCGGTGATCGGCATCAGGAACAGCAGCCCGCCCAGCCGCTTGATGTCGCGCGTGCCGGCCTCGTGATCGACAATGCCGGCGGTCATGAACAGGGCGGCCTTGAAGGTCGCATGGTTCAGGATGTGGAACACCGCGACCACGGCGGCCATCGGCGTGCCGAAGCCCAGCAGCATGGTGATCAGCCCGAGATGGCTGACCGTGGAGAAGGCGAGAAGCCCTTTCAGATCGTCCTTGAACAGCGCGATCCAGGCGGCGATCACCATGGTCGCCAGGCCGGCGGTCGTCACCAGATAGAACCATTCCTCGGTACCCGCCAGCGCCGGCCACAGCCGGGCCATCAGGAAGATACCGGCCTTCACCATGGTGGCGCTGTGCAGATAGGCGCTGACCGGCGTGGGCGCCGCCATCGCATGCGGCAGCCAGAAATGGAACGGGAACTGCGCCGATTTGGTGAAGCAGCCGCCGAGGATCAGCAGCAGCGCCGGGAGATACATCGGCGACTGGCGGATCGCCTCGCCGCTTTCCAGGATCACGGTCAGATCGTAGGAGCCGGCGATATTGCCCAGGATCAGCATGCCGGCGATCAGCGACAGCCCGCCGGCGCCGGTAACAGCCAGCGCCATGCGGGCACCCTGTCGGCCTTCCGGCAGATGGTTCCAGTAGCCGATCAGCAGGAAGGAGGACAGGCTGGTCAGCTCCCAGAACACCAGCAGCAGCAGGATGTTGTCGGACAGCACGATGCCGACCATGGCGCCCTGGAACAGCAGCAGATAGGCCATGAAGCGGCCCATCGGATCGTCCTTCGACAGGTAGGCGCGGGCATAGATGATGATCAGCGCGCCGATGCCGAGGATCAGTCCGGCGAAGAACAGCCCCAGCCCGTCGATGAAGAAATTCACATTGAGGCCCAGCGCCGGCAGCCATTCGTAGCGCGCTGTCACCACCTCGCCGCGGAACACGGCGGGCGCGTGCGTCAGCAGCAAGGTGAGGCTGGTCAGTGTGGTGGCGAGTGCGGCGATGCTGCAGGCATTGCGTCCTGCCCGTATCGACAGCGCAGCGAAAATGGCGCCGATAAACGGCAGCAAAACGATCAGAAGGAGGCTCATCGGTATCCCTTGCGTCTCCCTGCGACGTATGCCCTGTCCGGATGGGACTGTGTGAGGCTGTCTCGATGCGCGGCGCGGTTGATCCGCTTTGTGCCGTCCTTATTGGCGCGAGGCTGGCGAAATAAAGCGAATATCCCGCGTGCTGTCCAGAAAAGTCGGTCGTGTCCCCTGTCGATTTTCGGTTCCGGCGGTTTGCCTTGGTGTTTGCAGACCGGCCATGCGGCGGTTCGGCTTGGCGCTTCCTGTCAGCATCGCTAACATTTCTTACCATCCGCGAAAATAAAGCCAAGCAGGGAGCCTCAGTATCATGGACATCGCATTCTGGCCGGCGAAGAAGCAGGCGGCGGCCATCAGGAACAAGAAGATCAGCGCTCTCGAACTGCTGGATCACTGCCTGGCGCGGGTCGAAAAGCATGATCGCGACATCAATGCCGTGGTCGTGAAGGATGTCGATGGCGCCCGCAAGCGCGCGAAGGAAGCCGACAAGGCGCTGGCCAGGGGTGCCGTCTGGGGGCCGCTGCACGGCGTGCCGATGACCATCAAGGAATCCTTCGACGTGGTCGGCATGCCCACCACCTGGGGCCTGCCGGAACTGAAGGACAATTTTCCCAAGCAGGATGCGCTGTCGGTCGCGCGCCTGAAGCAGGCCGGCGTGACGCTGTATGGCAAGTCGAACGTGCCGCTGCTGCTGTCGGACTGGCAGAGCTATAACGAGGTCTATGGTACCACCAACAACCCCTGGGATCTGACGCGCACGCCCGGCGGCTCCTCCGGCGGCTCGGCGGCGTCGCTGGCGGCCGGCTTCTGCGGCATCGAGGCGGGCAGCGACATCGGCGCCTCGATCCGCAACCCGGCGCATTATTGCGGCGTCTATGGCCATAAGCCGACCTATGGCATCTGCCCGCCGCGCGGCCAGGCGCTGCCGGGTCGGGTGTCGGCCTCCGACATTTCGGTGATCGGCCCGATGGCGCGCAGCGCCGCCGACCTCGCCATCGGCCTCGATGCCATGGCCGGGCCGGACGATATTGAGGCGGCGGGGATGAAACTCGTCCTGCCGGCGCCGAAGAAGAAGAGCCTGAAGGAGTACAAGGTCGCCCTGATGCTGGACGACCCGAATGCCGAGGTGGACAAGAGCGTGCAGGACCGGCTGCTGGCGCTGGCGGATTTCCTGCGCAAGGAGGGGACGACGGTGGACGAGCGCGCCCGCCCGGACATCGACACCGGCGAGGCGATGGCGATCTATGTGGCGCTGCTGCGCGGCGCCACCTCCGGCCGGCAGACGGCGGAGCAGTACAAGGCCAACCTGGCGCTGGCGGAAAAGCTCGACCCGAAGGACGAGAGCTATGCCGCGCGCATGCTGCGGGCCGTCACCATGCCGCACAAGGACTGGCTGGCCTGTAACGAGCGGCGCCACCAGATCCGCCTGAAATGGGCCGAATTCTTCACCCAGTACGATCTGCTGCTGTGCCCGACCGCAACCACGGCAGCCTTCAGGCAGAACCAGAAGGGCGAGCGCTGGGAGCGCATGATCCCGGTGAACGGCAAGGACCAGCCCTCGACCGACCAGCTGTTCTGGGCCGGCTATACGGGGGCCTTCTACCTGCCCTCGACCATGGCGCCCGTCGGCCTGACGCCGGAGGGGCTGCCGGTCGGCGTGCAGATTGTCGGCCCGCAATATGGCGACCGCAGCACCATCCACTTCGCCGGGCTGATCGAGAAGGGCTATGGCGGGTTCGTGCCGCCGCCTTCCTATGCGGCGTAAGGGGGCGAACTCTTTATCTCCGCGAATGTCGCGGATACAAGAAAAGGCTTGACCAGTACGGGCTGAAAAATGCCCACTCGTGAACCGCGCCGTGGATGCTTGATTCGCGGCGGTTTGATACATGACCAGCAGCCGAGACGAGAAGCGATGAAACAGGTGAAACGGGGCAAGGGCTTCCTGAACACGCCGGGGCCGACGAATGTACCGGACCGCGTGCTGAGTGCGATGCACACCCCGGCGGTGGATCTGAACGATCCTATCCTGCTCGATACCGTCGCGTCCTGCTTCGAGGATATGAAGACGGTCTTCCGCACCCGGGATGGCCGCATCTTCATGTACATCACCAATGGCCATGGCGCCTGGGAAGCGGCGCTGGTCAATATACTGAGCCCCGGCGACAAGCTGCTGGTGCCGGAAACCGGCAATTTCTCCGCCGGCTGGCGCGATGTCGCGGCGGCCTATGGCGCCGAGATCGAGGAAGTGCCGAACGACTGGCGCACGGCCATTGATCCGGCGCAGATCGCCGCGCGCCTTGCCGCCGACAAGAACCAGAAGATCAAGGCTGTGCTGCTGGTGCATACGGACACCGCGGTCGGCATCACCGCCGATGTGAAGGCGGTGCGCGAGGCCATCGACAAGGTGGGCCATCCGGCGCTGCTGATGGTCGATACCATCGCCTCGCTGGGCACGGTCGATTTCCGCATGGATGACTGGGGCGTGGACGTTGCCGTCGCCGCCTCGCAGAAGGGGCTGATGATGCCGCCGGGCCTGGGCATCGTCGCCGCCAGTCCGCGCGCCATCGAGGCGCACCGCAAGGCAACATCGCCGCGCCGCTACTGGGACTGGGGCGCCCGGATGGAGCCGGAGAGCTATCGCAAATTCTGCGGCACCGCGCCGGAGCACCACATGTTCGGCATGCGCGCCGCGCTCGACATGCTGCTGGAGGAGGGGCTGGAGAATGCCTTCCGTCGCCACCAGATGCTGGCCGACGCGACGCGCGCCGCCATCGATGTGTGGAGCCGGGGCAACGCGCTGTCCTTCAATGCCATCAACCCGGCCGAGCGTTCCAACGGCGTCACCACCATTCTGGTCGCTGACGGCTATGACGGGGCGGCGATCCGCGAGGTTGCCCGCGAAGTGTTCCAGACCGGCCTCGGCGGCGGCCTCGGCAAGCTGCAGGGCAAGGCCTTCCGCATCGGCCATATGGGCGACATGAACGAGCCGATGCTGCTGGGTGCGCTGGCGGCGGTCGAAGCCTCGCTGACCTATCTCGACATTCCCTACGGCAAGGGCGGCGTCGATGCCGCGATCCAGAGCATTGCCACGACGCGGCGGCGGCAGGATCAGGCCTCGTCCTCGATCACCCTGGTCTCGCCCGGCAAGAAGCCGGCGGCGTAGGTCATCGTCAGGTCGCCGATCGAATCCTTGCTCGTCTCGAAGACCTGCATCCCGATGAAATGATCCACCCTCTCGCCATCATAGGCGAGGGGGCAGACCAGCCGCTGGGTGTGGCCCTTGGCAATCTCCCGGGCACCAATGAACACCGATTCGGACAGCACCGGCAGACGGTGGCTCATGGCCTGTTCGTACAGGCCGGTGATGTAGCGCGCATAGTCCTTGTTGGGATTCAGTTCATCCACATAGGCGCCGGTCAGGTCGAGGCCGGCAGCCTTGGCAAGGCCGGTGCCGCACAGCCGGAAGCGCAGGCGGCCCTCATCCAGCTCGACGATGCTGATATAGGGCAGCAGTTTCGCCCCCAGCTCCAGCGGATCGAAATCCTGGCGCTCCGGCAACAGCCCGTTCCGTCGTCTTCGGTTGCTTCGCCACAGGTCCAGAAGACGGCGGATGGTCGGTCGGATGACCGGGATTTCCGGCGAGGAGGTTTTGCTGGGCATCACCAAAAGGTAACGGCATTCCTGTCACGTGCGTAGAATAAAGGAACGGCCCGGCGCGTTTTCGCGCCGGGCCGTTAGGAAGTTTGCCGTGTTTTGCCGGTGTTGGGTCCGGCGGGCGTTACCGGTCAGGCGGACCGCACATTCGTCAGGAAGCCGCTCACCTCCTGCTGCAGGCTGGTCGCCTTGTGGCCAAGCTCGACCGAGGAGTCCAGCACTTCGCCAGCGGAGGCGCCGGTGACCTGGGCGGCCGAACTGACGCTGCCGATGTTGCTCGACACCTCATTGGCGCCGGCGGCGGCTTGCTCGACATTGCGGGCGATCTCGGAGGTGGCGGCCTGCTGCTCCTCGACGGCCGCGGCGACCATCGTGGTGATGCCGTTCATCTCGTTGATGCGCTCGCTGATCCGGCGGATCGCCTCGACGGCCGAGTTTGTCGTGGTCTGGATCGAGCCGATCTGGTTGCCGATATCCTCGGTCGCCTTGGCAGTCTGGCTGGCCAGGTTCTTGACCTCGGAAGCAACGACCGCGAAGCCCTTGCCCGCCTCGCCAGCGCGTGCCGCCTCAATGGTGGCGTTCAGCGCCAGCAGGTTGGTCTGCTCGGCGATGTCGTTGATCATGCTGATCACCTCGCCGATTCGGCTGGCAGCGTCCGCCAGTTCCTGCACCACGCCGTTGGTCTGCTCGGCGTCCCGTGCGGCCTCGGTCGCCAGGACGGTGGACTGCGACACCTGACGGCTGATTTCGGCGATGGAGTTGGCCAGCTCCTCGGCAGCGGCGGAAACCGCGTTCACATTCTGCGAGGCCTGTTCGGCGGCTGCCGCGACGGAGGTGGCACGTTCGGTCGTCTCGACCGCGGTGCTGCTCATCGAGCGGGCGGTTGCCTGCATGGTTTCTGCCGAGTGCGACACGTTTTCCAGCAGCGTTTCCACATTGCTTCGGAAGTTATTGGTCAGCTGCTCGATGCGGGCGGCGCGGGCGTTGCGCTCCTCCTGCTGGCGGGCGGCTTCCGCAGCCATCTCCTCGTTGCGGATGAGATTGTCCTTGAAGACCTGGACTGCTTCGGCCATTTCGCCGACCTCGTCCTTGCGGCCGATCGCCGGAATCTCGACGCTCTTGTCACCGCCGGCAAGCTGGGTCATGGCGCCCGTCATCCGGCCGATTGGCGTGACGATGCCGCGCGACAGCAGAACGGCGAGAAGGATGGCGACTGCCAGCGCGGCGATGCCGCCGACGACGATCACCATGTAGGTGGTTGAGATCGCCGCGACCTGCACCTCGATGGCATGCGCGACCTGCGCCTGCTCGGTATCGGCCATCTCTGTCTCAAGGGAACGGATACCGTCGATAAAGCGCCTGCCGGCGCCAACGGCTTCCAGCGTGCGGGCCTCCTCAATGGTATCGACAGCGCGCATGGCCGCGATCTGGCGCGTCGCCACGGTGTCGATCCATTCCTTGTGCAGCATCTCGATCTGAGCGAGACGTTCGCGCTGCTTGGGGTCGCTATCGGCCGCGAGGTCTGCTTTCAGGCTTTTGATCGCCTCTTCGTAGCGCTTGCTTCCGCTCTCATAGGGCGCCAGATAGGCCGGATCGCCGCTGATCAGATAGCCGCGGATGCCACTCTGCTGATCGACGATGGCAGCGGTCATGCTGGTGATATTGCCGAGAATGGTGTCGGCGTGTTCGGTGTCCTCGATGGCGGTCTGCACGACCGACACCTTCCAGAAGGCCACGGCGCTGACCGCGAACATGATGGCGACGATGACCGCGAAGGCGAGAGGCAGCTTCGTGGAAATACGAAGATTATTGAGCATGGGAGGGATTCCTTAAGCTTGTCGGGTTCAGCGGACGGCCTGCTGGCGTCGCATTGCCAGCATGTCGAGATCGACTTCGACGGTGATCGCACCGACAGGCTTGCCATCGACCGGATCCTTGATCGTGAAATTCACCTGCTGCAGGCGATGGCCGGTATCTTTCTCGACTGAAACCTTGTCGGGGAACACCGCATCCGGGCCGACCAGGAAGGTCTTCTGGTACTTCGCCTCGTCACCCTGCCAATAATCGCCGGTGATGCTGCTCTGGCCGACATTCAGGCCCTTGTTGTCCATCACGAACATCTCGACGAACAGGCCGCGCGACTGGGCCATCTGGCGGATCAGATAGCCGGAAAGGGGCGAGCCCAGCACCTGGGCGATCAGCGGCTGCTTGTCGGACTTGCGCTGTTCGACCCATTGCTTGTCCAGCGCGTCGATATCCGCCTGGGTCAGGGACGTGTGGCGCTCATTCTGCGCCTTGATCGAGATCAGCACGGTCGAATGGCTGGCGATCTCGCGCATCTGTTCGATCAGCGCATCATCGATCTGCGCCGGCGCGGCGGGATCGGATGCCTGTGCCGGCATCCCCAGCACTGCGGACAGAGCCAGCATGGCGGCGAAAAGGGAAAGAGAGAAGGGTTTCATGGCTGCATGCTCCGATATGCAAGTGTGGGCTGTGCAGGGCGGAGCATCGGGTGAATTGCTTAACAAACCCTTTCCTGTTTCTTAACGAAGGGTTTACGCAGCGGTTTGATAATCAATGATATTATTGGTTAATTTTTAAAATTGGTAAATTAATTCAATAATTACAAATAATTACAGGCGGAGTTAATTGCATTCAAGAAACGGTATTGACGAAATTTTTCCGCGAATTTTTTTTAATAAGCGCGCAAATTTTCTCTGCTTTATCGCTGCGCGGGATCGCTGCGCGGGATCGCTGCGCGGGATCGCTGCGCGGGATCGCTGTGCGGGAGCTTGCGGGTCAGTCCGCCGCTTTGGGGCGGGTGACAGGCAGGTAGGTTTCCAGGCTGGCCTTCACCTCGATCAGGCGCGGACCTGTGGCCTGGGCCGCTTCGCGCAGCACCGGCAGGATGTCCTCCTCCCTGTCGATGCTGTAGGCGGCGGCACCATAGGCACGCGCCAGCGCCGCGAAATCGGGATTGACCAGATCGGTGGCGACGACACGCCCCGGATAATGCTGTTCCTGATGGATGCGGATCGAGGCATAGCTGCTGTTGTTCGACAGCAGGATCAGCAGCGGCAGCTTGCGCGCCACGGCGGTCATGAACTCGGAGCCGGTCATCATGAAGCCGCCATCGCCGACCAGGCAGATCACTTGTCGGCCGGGGTGCCGCAGGGCGGCGGCGACCGCGCCGGGCACGCCATAACCCATGGCGCCGGAGATCGGCGCCAGCAGGCGTTGCGGATGGCGGAACGGCACATGGCGATAGACATGGCTGGACAGCGTGCCGGCATCGGCCACCACGATGCCGTCTTCTGTCAGCACCTGGTTCAGCGCCTGGACGACATTGCCGAACACCACACCGTCCGGCGCGGTCTTTACGGTCCAGGTCGCATAGTCTTCATAGAGCGCGCGGATTTTGCCCGACCAGCCGCGCGCCGGCAGGGCGGGCCCCGCCGCCAGACTTTCCGCCAGCGCCTTGGGCGCGGCGGCGATACCGACATCGGCGATGAAATGCTGGCCGACGATGCGGGCATCGTCATGGCAATGCACCAGTGTCTGGCGCGGCTTCGGGTAATCCGGGAAGCTGTAATTCTGCGTCGTGATGTCGCCCAGCCGTGTGCCCAGCGCCAGGATCAGGTCGCTGTCCTGGAAGGTGGCGATCTGCGGCGCCGGGTTGGCGAGGCCAAGATCGCCGGCATAGAGCGGATGCGCGTTGGGGAACAGATCCTGCCGGCGGAAGCTGACCGCGACCGGCACGTTCCAGCGCTCGGCGAAGGCCAGCAGCGCCTCGCGCCCGCCCGGCACATCCAGACCGCCGCCGGCGATGATGAGCGGGCGCTCCGCCTTTTCCAGCAGCGTGCGGACTTCCGCCACATCGGCTGGTGCCGGCACCGACGGGCGTCGCTTCTGCACAACGTCAGCCGGCATCGGCGCTTCCGGGAACTGCAAATCTTCCGGGATCACCAGCACGACCGGTCCCGGCGTGCCGCTGGTGGCGATGCGCACGGCCTTGGCGGTCAGCTCCGGCACCTGTTCGGCGTCGATGGCCTCGGCCACCCATTTGGCGATGCCGCCATACATGCGGCCATAGTCGATTTCCTGGAACGCCTCGCGCCGCAGATCCTTCTTCTCGATCTGGCCGACGATCAGGATCAGCGGCACGGCATCCTGTTCCGCCGTGTGCAGGGCGATGGCGGCGTTGGTGGCGCCCGGTCCGCGGCTGACCAGCAGCACGCCGGGACGGCCGGTCAGCCTGGCATCGGCGACCGCCATAAAGCCGGCGCTGGCCTCGTGCCGGGCCGTGACCACATCGATTGCCGAATCGTGCAGCGCGTCCATGATGCCGAGGAAGCTTTCGCCGGGCACGCAGAACAGCCGGTCGATGCCGTTGCGGTGCAGAATCTTGACAAGGGTCTGGGCGGCATTCGGCATCGGGGGCATTCCTGCGCTGCGGTAAGTGTATCCAGATGTGTACAGAATGGCTAAAGCCTCGCCCCCTCATGGGCAAGCCCCATATGGGGAAGCCCTGTCATGCAGGAAAGGTGGCATGCAGGAAAGGTGGCATGCAGGAAAGGCGGCATGAGTTTCATCGGCTTCCTGTTGACCGGGCCAGAGGAGGCGGGTAATTATATTTCCATGATGTATCTGGTCCGGAACGGCGCGATTCGAATTATCGCCCCGGCGTCTGTCGAGACGCCGGGTGCCGATGAGTCGCGTTCTGTTTCCGTTTGTGAGGGTACATCCAATGTCCACCGTTCTTCCTGCCGGTCTTACCGGTAGCCTTTCTGCTGGCGCCGCTGAGTTTCCGGCCGCCGGCGACCCCGTTCTCGCCCATTTCCGCCTGACGGCCCTGGCCGACCCCAACATGCTGTCGCGCCTGCTGGAGCATTTCGCCAAGCGCAGCCTCGTGCCGGAGCGCTGGCTGAGCCAGCGCGCGGATGGCCCTGAGGGCGACATGCTTCAGGTCGAGGCGGAATGCCATCTGCGCGATGCCGATACCGCCCAGTATGTGGGCCGCTGCCTTGCCCAGATCCCCGGTGTGGTGGCATGCGTGGTGCTCAGCGACTGAGCGGCTGAGCGGCTGCATGCCAGCCGCGCCCTGTGTCGGAACAGGCGGGGCTGGACAATCCTCCTTACCCCACAGTAAGTCCTATGCGGAACAAACGGCATGGGTTGCCGGAAAATCGCCGGCAAGAGGCAAGCCGCCCGGAACGGGCGAGGGGGAGAAGAAAAGATGACCAGCACCAACTCAGTTCTGCGTGTCGCGGTGGGCGGTTTCGGGGCCATCGGCTTTGCTCTGGCGAAGGCGCTGGACGATGGCATTGACGGGCTGGCGCTGGCGGCGGTTTCCGCGCGCGACAAGAAGAAGGCCGCCGACAGGATGGCCGGGTTCCGGGCGCCGGTCACCGTGGTCGATCTGGAAGCGCTGGCGGAACTTGCCGATATCGTCGTCGAGTGCGCGCCTTCCAGCGTGTTCCGCTCCATTGCCGAACCGGCGCTGAAGGCGGGCCGCATTTTCGTGCCGCTCAGTGTCGGCCAGCTGCTCGTGCATGATGATCTGAAGGACATCGCCATCGCCCATGGCGGCCGCATCGTGGTGCCGACCGGCGCGCTGATCGGGCTGGACGCGGTGCGCGCCGCCGCCGAGGGCACCATCGAGAGCGTGACCATGGTGACGCGCAAGCCGCCGCGCGGGCTGATGGGGGCACCCTATCTGGAACAAAACAACATCTCGCTGGAAGGGCTGAACGAGGCCAAGCTGATCTTCGACGGTTCGGCCAGGGACGGCGCCAAGGGCTTCCCGGCCAATGTGAATGTCGCGGCGGCCCTTAGCCTCGCCGGCATCGGGCCGGACCGCACCCGCCTGCAGATCTGGGCGGATCCGGCGGTAACGCGCAACACCCACCGCATCGAGGTGGAGGCGGACAGCGCGCGTTTTTCCATGAGCATCGAAAATGTGCCGTCGGAGGAGAATCCGAAAACCGGCAAGATCACCGCTCTCAGCGCGATTGCCTGCCTGCGCGGGCTGGTGGCGCCGATGCGCGTCGGCACCTGACCCCCACGCTTAAAAACCGCCGTGCGGAGAAAATTTCACTTTGCTGATGTTTTTTATTTGACACGCAGGCAGTGAAAAGGCATCTATCTCGATAGCTGGCATTTTACGCAATCAAAACGAAGGCGTGGCTGGCATATCGGCTAACCCTTAGAAAAAGGAATATGATCATGGCCGCAGGTAATAACTCCATCAATACCAATGTCGGCGCGCTCGTCGCCCTGCAGAATCTGAACAGCATCAACACCCGTTTGGATTCGACCCAGAACCGCGTCTCGACCGGTTTCAAGGTGACTGGCGCCGTCGATGACGCCTCCAGCTTCTCGATCGCTCAGGGTCTGCGCGGCGAGATGAAGGCTTACGGTGCCGTCTCTCAGGGCCTCGCCAATGCGCGCGGTGTCATGAAGGTCGCCGAAGCTGGCGCCACTGCGGTGTCCGATCTGGTCGGCGACATCAAGAAGAAGGTCGTCGAGCTGGCGAACGCCGCCATCACGACGGCGCAGCGTTCGATCCTGACCGCCGACTTCAACCAGCTGGTTGACCAGGCCCGGGCTTTCGTCAATCAGGCGACGTTCCAGGGCAACAATCTGCTCAGCTCGGGTGCCGCGACGACCAACGTCATCTCGGACATCGATGGTTCGACGATCGAACTTCGGCCGAACGACCTGATCTCCGGTCTGGACACCTTCTCCGGTGCCGCAGACGTCAGCAGCGCATCGGCGGCGACGTCGACGCTGACAGCGCTGGCCACCTTCGAGGGTGAGGTCAACACGGCGCTCGGCAACATCGGTGCCGACACCCGTCGCCTGAACTTCCAGGACGATTTCATCAGCAAGATCGCTGATGCCGTGGAAGTGGGCCTGGGGTCCATCGTCGATGCCGACCTGGCAAAGGAATCGGCGAAGTTGCAGGCCCTGCAGATCCAGCAGCAGCTGGCTTCGCAGTCCCTCAGCATTGCCAACCAGCGCCCGTCGGTGCTGCTCAGCCTGTTCCGTTAATCACGGAAACCGGTTTTACCGGAAGGGCGGGACCGCAAGGTCCCGCCCTTTTTCTTTGTCTGTTGTTTCTCCTGCCGCGGTTCCTTCCCCGCCGAGGACTCCTGTCTTATGGCTTGGGGCGCCACCTGCCGGACGTTACCTTCCCCGGGCAGGGCTGCTCCTGAGCGCCTGCCGCACCGGGCAGTTTTGTGCATAGCCGGCCACTGACTAGGAACTTCTTGCCGGGGCAATCCCGTCCTGTTTCATCCGGCGGTCGAAGGAATTCAAATAAATCGTTTAAAAACAAATTGTTAGATAGAATAACCGCTGTGGCACGCCGGTTGCTTTGGAATGCCCGTAGTCATCTACGGATAGGAGCCTCGCTATGCCAGCAGGTCAGAATTCGATTAACACCAATGTCGGCGCGCTTGTCGCGCTGCAGAATATGAACAGCATCAACAGCCGTCTGGATCAGACACAGAACCGTGTCTCGACCGGTTTCAAGGTCACGGGTGCGGTCGATGACGCCTCCAGCTTCTCGATCGCTCAGGGGCTGCGCGGTGAGTTGAAGGCGTACAGCGCCGTCTCCCAGGGCCTTGCCCAGGCGCGCGGCGTGATGACAGTTGCCGAGGCGGGCGCCACGTCGGTGTCCAACCTTGTCGGCGACATCAAGAAAAAGGTCGTCGAGTTGGCGAACGCCGCCATCACGACGGCGCAGCGTTCGATCCTGACGGCCGACTTCAATCAGCTGGTCGATCAGGCCCGCGCCTTCCTCAACCAGGCGACGTTCCAGGGCACCAACCTGCTGAACTCCGGTGCCGCCACGGTCAATGTCATCTCCGATATCGACGGTTCGACCATCGAACTGCGGCCGAACGACCTGATCGGCGATCTGGACACCTTCTCGGGTGCCGCGGACGTCAGCGACGCGTCGTCGGCGACCTCGACGCTGGACGCACTGGCCACCTTCGAGTCCGCCGTTAACACGGCGCTGGGCAATATCGGCGCGGATACCCGTCAGCTGAACTTCCAGGACGATTTCATCGGCAAGATTTCAGATGCCGTGGAAGTGGGCCTCGGGTCGATCGTCGATGCCGATCTGGCGAAGGAATCGGCGAAACTGCAGGCCCTGCAGATCCAGCAGCAGCTGGCTTCTCAGTCGCTCAGTATCGCCAACCAGCGGCCGTCGATCCTGCTCAGCCTGTTCCAGTAACGCCAGTTCTGGTAAGATAAAGGCCGGGATCAGACGATCCCGTGCTTTTTTCAAGTTGGACAAGCGGCTAAACCCGAGGATGTGGACATGGCACTGAAAATCAATGTCAAGCCTGGCGAAAAAATCGTCATCAATGGCGCGGTCATTACCATGGGTGAGGGTGCGAGCTATATCGTGCTGCAGAATCAAGCGACCTTCCTGCGCGAGAAGGACATCATGCAGCCTGAAGAAGCGAACACGCCGGTCCGGCGAATTTACTTCTCCTTAATGCTTATGTACTTAGATCAGGAAAACTACCAGGGCTACTACAACGAATATATGGATCGCATGATCGAGTTGCTGCGGACGACGACACTGCCGCAGGTGCGAGACACGTTGATGGTGATTTTCCGGGATGTTCAGGAAAAGCGTTTCTTCCAGGCCATGAAAGCCTGCAAGGCGCTGATGAAGTTCGAGGAAGAACTGCTGAATACCTATGGCGGAGAAGTCGAGCCTTCGGATCTGGAAATGGCTGGAAAGCCGACGTGAGAAAGGTGAATACGCTATGGTAGGGAATTACGGCGCATATCAGCGGACCAACTCCGTGACGGAAAATCCGCGCGCCCTCGAATATCGTCTGCTCGGCATGGTGACGGCGGCAATGATCGAGGCGGAAAAGAAGCCCGATTCTGCGCGCTTTCCGGCACGGGTCGATGCGGCCTACTGGAACAAGCAGATCTGGGACCATCTGATGGTCGATCTGACCCATGAAGAGAACAAGCTGCCCAAGGAGCTGAGGGTTTCCCTGGTCAATATCGGCATCTGGGTGAACAAGGAAGTCCGCAGCGTCATGGACCGCAAGACGGATTGCAGCACGCTGATCGAGATCAACCAGATCATCATGCAGGGGCTGAAGCCGCCTGCTGTCGGCGTCGATGAGGAGCAGGGCAAGAGGGCATCCTCCGCGCCGGTATCGACCTCGTCTTCGGCCAGCCCGCAGGATAATATACCCGCCCATCCGCTGACGGCAGCGATGTCTGCAAACGCGCCGTTAAGGGGCTATGGTGCCAGCCAGGGTGGCAAGAGCCACGGGATGTCCATCCGCTCCTAGACGGTTCGGTCGCGACGGCTGTAAGCTGACGCTCTTACACGGGGCTGGCCAGCATGAGAATTGCCGGAGCGAGCATTCCGCAGTGCGGGAAGGGAGCGTCGCGTGACCGAACAAATAAAGACCATGCCCTTGCGGCCGGGCCAGAAGCTTGTGATCAACGGGGCAGTGGTCCGCATGGGGAGTGATGGTTCCAGTCTTGAGCTGGACCTTAAAACCCCCGTGCTCACGGAAGACGAGCTGCTGAGCGAGGACGAGGCGACGACCCCGGCAACGCGGATCTACTTTCTGCTGCTGGTGATGTATCTTGATCCGTCGAGCTATGATGCAACCTATCTGCCTTTCATGGACCGGATGATCGAATTGTTGCAGGCGACAACCATCAGGGAGGTGCGCGAAAATCTGCGCATCATCATGCAATGCGTCGAAGCCGGCCGGCAGTATGAAGCGCTGCAGGCCTGCCGGGCGCTTGTCCTGTTCGAGAAGGAAGTTCTGGCCATCGCCGAGGCCGCCAGGGCGGGGTGATCCATGTATGGATATAACGCCTATCAGAAAGCCGCCAGGACCACGATCAGCCCGCGCAGTGCGGAGCATCGGCTGCTGGGCGAGGTGACTGCGGCCCTGATCGCCGCCGACCGGAACCCTGAGGAAAAGCAGCAGCAGGTCAAGGCCTTGCTGTGGAACAAGAAGGTCTGGGACAACCTCATCATCGAACTGAAGGCCGAGGACAACCAGTTGCCTGCGGATCTGCGGGCCTCGATGGTGAAGGTCGGAATCTGGGTGCTGCGCGAAACCTATCGTGTGTTGGATGGCGACAGCGACATAAAATCCCTGATTGAAATCAATACGATCATTATGGAAGGGCTGCGCTAGTACGGTCCTTCCGCCCATCCGGCTGCTGATGCCCGGCCCTGGAAACAGGGGCGGGCTTTTTTGTTTTTACACCAGTCTTTTGAGAGGGGGCGCTTTCGGGCCATGCCCGGCACATTCTCCCCTTTGACTCCCCGGAATAGGCGGCAAGAATTGCCGGGGGCAATCGGCGCACGTCGCAATGGCTGTCGGGGTTTTATAAATTATCTTTTAAAAACAATTAATTAAAGTCTATTGCCGGAACTGGCACCGCGTTTGCTCTCTCCCATGCCAAAGAGAACATGGCATCGACTTGGGAGTTGAGACATGCCGGTCAATTCGATCAACACCAATACATCGGCTCTGGTCGCCCTGCAGGCGCTCAATGCGACGAACCGGGAGCTGGATACCGTCCAGGACCGCATTTCCACTGGCCTCAAGGTCACGGGTGCGGTCGATGACGCTTCCAGCTTTTCGATCGCGCAGGGCATCCGCAGCGATCTGAAGTCCTATGCGGCGGTGTCCCAGGGCATTTCCAACGCCAAGGGCTTGCTGACCGTAACTCTGGCCGGCGTCACCACGATTTCCGACCTGCTGGGAGACATCAAGAAGAAGGTGATCGAGGGGATGAACCCGGCGAACACCTCCCAGCAGCAGGCGATTCTGTCGGCCGACTACGCGCAGCTGGTCGCCCAGATCGACCGGCTGATCGATAATTCCACCTATAATGACCGGAATCTGCTGGTCAGCGGCGCGACCGATGTGAACGTCATCAGCAATATCGATGGCGCGACCATTCCGGTGCGCGCGAATGATCTGATGACCGGCCAGGTTGATCTGGCGACGAACACAAATCTCGACGATGTGGCCAATGCAACCTCCGCGTTGGCCGCGATCAACACCTATATCGGCACGGTCAACACGGTGCTGGGCAATCTGGGCGCGGACAGTCGCACCATCAGCTATCAGGACCAGTTCATCAGCGTGCTGGACGATGCGACGACGACCGGCCTGGGCGACATCGTGGATGCCGACCTCGCCAAGGAATCGGCGCGGCTGCAGGCGATCCAGGTGAAGCAGCAGCTTGGCACCCAGACCCTCAGCATCGCCAACCAGCGTCCGCAGGTCATCCTGCAGCTGTTCGGCTAAGCCGGGAGAGCAGGTGAACCGGGCGCTGGCCCGTTTCTTGCTTTAACAAACGTATGACGTTCAATTCGACCATGATCCACCGTAACGCTCACCGTAACTCAGGGAGATTTCAGCAATGAGCCTCGATATTGCGTTGCAGAATTCGCTGAGCGGCCTGCGTGTGGCGCAGGGCGGGCTGGATATTGTCGCGCGCAACGTCACCAACGCGAATACCGAGGGCTATACCCGCAAGATCGCCCAGCAGCTTCCCACCGTCATCCGCGGCGAAGGGGCAGGGGCCTATCTCGCGGAAATCCGCCGCAATGTGGATGCCGGGCTGCGCCGTGAACTGGAGACCTCGATCTCCAGCGAGGCGCGCCTGACCGTGGTGGACAAGGCGCTGTCGGAGCTGGAACTGGCCTTCGGCAAGCCGTCGGAGAATAATTCCATCGCCGGCCGGCTGAACCTGCTGCGCAACAGCTTCGAACAGCTTTACGCCAATCCGGAGAATCTGACCTCGCAGCAGAAAGTGCTGGGCGAGGCGCAGAACTTCATCGATACGATCGGCAGCCTGTCAGAGCAGATCCAGGATCAGCGCGCCCGGGCCGATGCAGAAATCGCGACGGCTGTCACCGAAACCAATGCGGCGACGGCCAACATCAAGTCGCTGAACGACGAGATTGCGCGCCGCCAGGCGCAGGGCAAGAGCACGGCCGATCTCGAAGACCAGCGCGATATGGAGCTGCAGAAGGTCGCGGAGAATATCGGCATCAAGTATTTCGAGCAGAGCGACGGCAAGCTGGTCATCATGACCGAAACCAGCCGTTATCTGGTCGAATACGAGGATTTCGCACTCGAATTTTCCACCACCGCGAATTTCGATCCGTCCTCACGCTATCCGACCAATGTCGGCGGCCTGACGCTGAACGGCGTCGATATCACGGCAGAGGTCACCACCGGCAAGATCGGCGGTCTGCTGGAGATGCGCGACACGCGGCTGGTGCAGGCGCAAGGCCAGCTCGACGAGCTGGCCGCGACCATGGCCGAGGCGTTCCAGGGGTCGGGCACGCCGCCGCCCGCCGCACCGCCCTACGATAACCGTGTCGAACTGTTCATGGATAACGGTGCCACCTTCGCGCGCGGCGTCGATGACGTGAATGTCGTGGGTTTTTCGCAGCGCCTGACGCTCAATCAGGACATTCTGGACGAGCCCTGGCGTCTGCGCGAAGGCTCTGACCCGGCGACGGTGGTGGCGGAAAGCCTGGATACCGGCGATACCGCCGTCCTGCAGTCGATCCTGACCATGTTCGAAACGACGCGCGCCTTCACGACGACGGAACCGGGCGATGTTGGGCCGGGGGCGGGCCTCGATCTCGATGTCGGCACCGGCGTCACGCTGCAGAGCTATGCCGCCGGCATCGTCGCCTATCAGGGCCAGACCCGCGCCGGCGTTCAGGCGCAGCTCAACTTCGAATCCGGTCTGAAACTGTCGCTCGACCAGCGGCTGAAGAACGAGAGCGGCGTGAATATCGACGAGGAAATCTCGACGCTGATTCAGCTGCAAACCTCCTATGCCGCCTCGGCGCGGGTGATCTCCACCATCACCGAGGCGTTCGACCAGTTGATCGCCATCCGGCGCTGATGATGCCCGGACTGAAAGGGGAATAGTGCCATGAGGATCGCAAACCTCGCCCAGACCCTGCTGATTCGTAACCAGACGCTGGAGACGCAGTCGCGCCTGCAGATCGTCGAGCAGCAGATCGCCAGCGGCTACAAATCCCAGGTTTTCAGCGGCCTTGGCGGCGAGTCGAAGAAGCTGCTGGATTTCGACCAGGCGAAGAGCAGCCTGGAGACCTATGTCGACAGCATCATGGCGGCCGAGCGGCGCGCCAAGGTGATGGATGCGGCGATGCTGCAGGTCAGCGATATCGCCAAGGATATGCGCGCGGACAATATCGCGACCTTCCCGTTCATGAATGATGCGTCGGTCCGGCAGAATGTGCTGACCCGTTCGGAGGAGGCGATCGGCACTACGATCAGCGCGCTGAACGCGCAGTTCGAGGGCCGCTTCCTGTTCTCCGGCTACGAACTCGCCACCAAGCCGATTGACGATACGGCGGCGGATGTCATTGCCGATGCTGAAGCGGTGCTGGTCGCGAATGGTTTTCCAGCCGGCACGCAGCCGATCACCCCTGCCGATATCGAAGCGGCGGTGGACGAGTATCTCGGCATCGCGCCGGCCGCCGCCGCCGGCTACTACGAATCCGGCTCCAGCGACGAGATCGCCGTGCGGATCGATGCGAGCCAGGAACTGACCTATGGCGTGACCGCCGATGACGATGCCTTCCGCACCGTGCTGAAGGGCTATCTGATGACCTCGCTGTCGGTGTCGCGCTATGACGATCTGGAAGGCACGGCGCAGGGCAGTTTCGACACCGCCTACGAGAATGCCCGGACGGTGATCGAGCAGGGCGATGACGCGGTGAACGGCGCGGTCGGCCAGCTCGGCATCCAGCGTCAGAAGATGGAGACGACCCGCCTGGGTCACGAATCCACCATCGACATCCTGACCCAGAGCATTTCCGAGATCCAGGACGCCGACGTCTATGAGGCAATCACCGAATTGCAGCGCCTGCAGGTCCAGCTTCAGGGCTCCTACCAGGTCACGTCGCAGCTGGCCAATCTCAGCCTGGTGAACTTCATCTAAGGTCCTGGCGCTTTACCACTATCCTGCGCCTCCTCGTCTGAGCCTTCACGCATCGTCCGCTCCGTATCATCGGGCGGGGATGTTTGGTTTAGGGGTTTGGTTGAGGGAAAAGGCAAGCAAGCGGTGAAGCACTCTCATGCGTCATTCCCGCACTTGTTGCGGGAATCCAGGGGGCAGCCTGCTCGGTCAGCATCCAGCAAGCGGAAGCCTGGCCCCCCGGTACAAGACCGGGGGTGACAATGAGAGCCTCATCCCCTGCCTACCGGTATTTCCAACGGCGACATTTCTGAAGCGCTAACCCCTGTTGTGGTCTGCTGTCTTTCGCTTATATATAAAAAGCGTCTTTTAGCAGGGAACGACAAAGACGGGAGAGACAGGCGTGATTACGGGCGTTGGAACTGGCGAGGTTACGAGGACCGGCATTCAGCCGGCTGCGCGTGGCGCGTCCGACCGATCCGCTCCCGCGTCGCCGCTCAGTGCCGGCAATGCCGCCGCCGATCAGCCCGCCCGGCCCCGTGCACCCGGCCCGACCGAGGTGAATGGTCCGCAGGTCTGGGGCAATGGCTATCTCAGCCCGGTCTATCGCTTTGACGACAGCACCAGCACGCTGTTCTTCGAGCAGCGCGCCTTCGTGTCCGGCGACACCACCCGTCAGGTGCCGCTGGAAAGCGCGGTGAAACGCTACCGGCTGTTCGAGGAGGTGCGCCAAAGCCCGCTGCCGGGACAGTCCGGTGAGGATGCCAGCCAGGGAGCCGGGCAGGGGGCTGGCCAGGATGGCACAGTCGGCCAGGCGGTCCCGGTATCGCAGGCGGCTGCGCAGGATATCCCGCAGGAGGTTTCGGGCGTGGCGCAGCCTCCGGTCGCCGGCGGTCCGGGCAGCGGAGATGCAGAACCGCTGCGCCAGCAAGCCGGTGCCAGCGTGGGACAGGTACTCGACATCGTGGCCTGAGGGGCCTTGGCCCGCACCCGCCAGTATCTTTTCATCCGGTTGATTTCAGCGCGAACATAATAACGGCCCGGTCCGCGTTCTGCGGTCCGGGCCGTAGCTCCCGCCCTCTTCGGCTAACGAAAGGGGCGGAAAGGGGCAGGGCGTTAGATCTCGCGTCAGATCTCGCGGTTGACGGCGATCGATACCTTGTCGTGCTTGGGCGCGCTGACGCCGTAGCTGAAGGCGCCGGTCGCGGTATAGCCGCCGGTCTCCGCCCGCTTGCTCTGCACAGCGTCCTTGATGACCTTGAAGACGCGCTCGCCGGCCTCGACGGCGCTGGCCAGCGCCAGCATGTTGCGGCTGACCCAGTCCTGCAGCACGTTCATTTTCTCGCGCAGCAGGCTGCGCTGCTCTTCCGGCGCCTGGTTGACCGGCGCCGGGTTCTGTTGCAGCGCGGTCTGCAGCTTCACATAGTCGCTCGACGCCATGGTCTTTTCCGTCTGCAGCGTGCCGATCTCTTTCAGCAGCCGCTGTTCCAGCAGCTGGGTCTCGCGGCTGAGCACGTCGATCAGGCGGTCGATGACCTCGACGAAGCGGCTGAGGTTGACCGGCGGCGGGGGCGCCTCCTGGGCCAGCGTCATGGCTGCGAATGCACTGTTCATTTGCTTGTCTCCTGTAGTCTCAGCATTTCGGCCTGCACATTGTCGGCGATGCCGAACCCGCCGCGCCTGGAGATTTCCTTGCCCATCTCAGTGACGAGCAGGGAGCGCCAGATGCCTTCGGAGGGGCCGCCGCCGAAGGGACCTTCGGTCGGCAGCGATTCGAACATCGGCTTCAACATTTCCGAGATGAAGACCGCCTCGAACTCTTCCGCGGCCTTGCGGGCCTTGTCGACCGTCATGCCCGGGCCGCTGGGGACCGTGGGCCTGCCGCTGGTCGCCTGACTGGCGGCCAGCGAAAGGTCGACCGAACTGGAAACCGGGGCGCTCATCAGATCACCTCGATCTCGGCCTGCAGCGCGCCCGACGCCTTGATCGCCTGCAGGATGGCGATCATGTCGCGCGGGCCGACACCCAGGGCGTTCAGCCCATCTACCAGCTCCTGCAGCGTGACGCCCGAGGGCAGCACGGTCAGGCGGCGGTCCTGATCTTCATCGATCTCGATCTGGGTGCGCGGCACCACAACGGTCTCGCCCCCTTCGCTGAACGGGTTGGGTTGGGAGACCTGCGGCGTCTCGGTGATACGGATCGTCAGGTTGCCCTGGGCGATGGCGACCGTGCTGATGCGCACATTCTCGCCCATCACGATGACGCCGGATTTCTCGTCGATCACGACCTTGGCGATATAGTCCGGCGAGACGCGCAGTTGCTCGATATCGGTGATCAGGCCGACCGCGTTATTGGCATATTCCTGCGGCAGCGCCATGCGAACGGTCGCCGGGTCCAGCGGCTGCGCGATCGGCTGGCCGAGGAAGGCGTTGATCGCCTGGGCGACGCGGCGCGAGGTGGTGAAATCGGGATTGCGCAGGGAAATCTTCACCGATTCCAGCTGGGTCATCTGGAAATCGATCTCGCGCTCCACGATGCCGCCATTGGAAATACGGCCGGCGGTCGGTACGCCGCGGGTAATGGAAGCGGCCGCCCCCTGTGCGGAGAAGCCGGATGCGGCCACCGGGCCCTGCGCCACGGCATAGACTTCGCCATCGGCGGCGATCAGCGGCGTCACCAGCAAGGTGCCGCCCAGCAGGTTGGAGGCGTCGCCGATGGTCGAGATGTTCACGTCGATCCGGGTGCCCTGGCGGGCGTAGGGCGGCAGCGTGGCCGTTACCATCACGGCGGCGATGTTATCGACCTCCAGCCCGTTGTCGCGGGCGTTCACGCCGAGGCGTTCCAGCATGCCGACCAGGCTTTCGCGGGTGAAGACCGACTTGGTCAGATCGTCGCCGGTGCCGTTCAGCCCGACCACGAGGCCGTAGCCGACCAGAATGTTGTCGCGCACGCCCTCGAAGCTGGCGATGTCCTTGATCCGCGAATTGGCGGCGGCGGGCTGGAGCCCGGCCATCAGGAACGCGGCAATAAGGGCCGTCGAAAACAGGGTCTTGCCGATTGATCGCAGCATGTCGCTTCCTCGTAAGTGCAAGCGTCGCGTAATGTCTCGCCACCCATCTTGCGAAAAGCGTGCCATCTCTTGTGGCGCGACGGGGGTGGCGGTAAGGCGCGGAAAATGATGGCTCTTTCGGCTTATCAGGGCAGCCGGCCCGGCCGCTGCCGGGCAAGGCTTTCCCGCTATCATGTTCCCTATCCCGCTTTGGCCGGAAAAATTTGCCGGTTGCGGGGAAGTGCCTTGTGGTATCAGCGTAATTTGTTGATCCGATGGCTGATATGGCCATATATAGAGGCATTGGGACGGAGTGCATATGAAAGTCGGTTCAACAGGCTCTATTCGGTCCGACGCCGCCCGCCGGTCTGACAAGGCCAAGGGCCGCGGCGCCGAATTTGCGCGCCATCTGAGCGCCACGGAGGAATCCGGCGCGGCCCAGCCGGTGGCCGGGGTGTCCTCTGTCGATTCCCTCCTGGCAGTGCAGCAGGTGGATGAACGGCCTGAGCGCCGCGCCAGGCGCCATGGCGAGGATCTGCTGAGCCGGCTGGACGAGATTCGCCATGGCCTGCTGATGGGGGAGATTCCGCTCTCCCGGCTGGAGCAGCTTTCCGAGATGGTGAAGCGGCAGCGCGAGCGCGATCTCGATCCCAATCTTTCCGATATCCTGAACGATATCGAGCTGCGGGTGCGCGTAGAGCTGGCGAAGCTGGGCCGAGACAGCTAGCGTTGCTATATTAGTAAATACCGAAATTCATTGCGTTATTTCGGATTTCCACCAGCTTTCCATTTAATAAAACTTACTCTTGTTCAGGGACAATACGATCCCTATACTCCGCGCGCTTTCGGTTCTGCGTAGCGTGGAGTGGAGTATGTCAGCATCGCCTTTGCTGCCCCCCGACTACCGGCCGTCCGAGGACGAGCCGTTCATGAATCCGATGCAGCGGGAATATTTCCGCCAGAAGCTGTTGCGATGGCGACAGGAAATTCTGGTGGAAGCAGGGCAGACCCTCGACCATCTCAGCAAGGAAAACCTGCAGCAGCCGGATATGGCTGACCGCGCCTCGCTGGAAACCGAGCATGCCCTCGAGCTGCGCACCCGTGACCGCGAGCGCAAGCTGCTCGCCAAGATCGACTCCGCGCTGGAGCGGATCGATGACGACAGCTATGGCTATTGCGAGGAGACCGGCGAGCAGATCAGCCTGCGACGGCTGGAGGCACGCCCGATCGCCACACTGAGCCTGGAGGCGCAGGAGCGGCACGAGCGGATGGAACGCACCCACCGCGACGACTGATCCCGCAGACGGATATATCAATAAGCAAAGGCCGCATCTTCGGGTGCGGCCTTTGTTTTTTTGCGCGAAAAGGAAAAGACCGCCAGGCCCCGGTTTCGGGAGGCGGTCTTTCGGTTCAGCCTTCTGCCGGCCGTAACTTGCCCTTGCTTGCCCTTTCGGCGGGGCGGGCCAAAAACTTCTGCCCTGGGCTTTCTGCCCACCGCCTTTTGCCGCCGTCCGGCCTTTTGCCGGCGTAAATCCTGCCGTCGTCAGAACGGCATGATGATGTCCATCACCTGCTGGCCGTAGCGCGGCTGCTGCACGTCGGTGATGTGGCCGCGGCCGCCATAGGCGATGCGCGCCTCGGCCAGACGGTCATAATCGATGGTGTTGGTCGAGCTGATATCCTCCGGCCGGATGATGCCGCCGACGATCAGTTCGCGGACCTCGAAATTCACCCGCACCTCCTGCCGGCCATAGATCACCATATTGCCGTTCGGCAGCTTCTGGGCGACCACGGCGGCGACCCGCAGGTTGACGGCCTCCTGGCGGTTGATCGTGCCGCTGCCGGAGCTGCTGCTGCCGCTCTCCAGCCCCAGCAGATTGCCGGGGTTCACGGCATCGGGAAGCACCTTGCCGAGCTCCGCCTCCAGGCCGAACAGGCCGGTCAGGCCGGCATCCTCGCTGTTGGCGCGGCTGCGCTGGGTGGTGTTGGTAAGCTGCGCATTGTCGGCGATCTCGATAATGACGGTGATCAGATCGCCAACCTGTGCGGCGCGCTGATCCTTGAAGAAGGCGCGCGAGCCCATGCTCCACAGCGAATTCGCCTGGCGCACCTGCGGCCGGGTTTCCGGCATCGGCATGCTGACCGGGGTGTAGTTGCTGGCGTGGGTCGGGTTGTCGATGCCGCTCAGCGCCGGCGTCCGGCCTACCTGGCTCAGCCTGTCGGCCGTACCGCAGGCCGAGAGGCCAAACGCGGCAAGGGCGGTGCAGGTCAGCAGCAGGGCGCGTGAGCGCTTCAGGCTGGGGCGCTTCGGGTTATGGGGTTTCGGTGCGTTCATCTCGACTATCCTTCTTCGGGCAAGCGTTGGGCGAAGAGTGGGGCGAAAGGGGGGACGGTAAGGGCAGCCGCCCCCCGGTTGGTGATGTTGCGCTCAGTTCAGGGCCACCTGGCCACGGGTGCCGACCTCGACGAGGTTCGGCCCGATGACGCGGCCCTGGATGGTCTTTTTCGAGGCCGTGTTGGTAACCTGGACCACATCGCCCTCGGCGCCGTTCTGCATGGCGATGCCGGTGGCGGTCAGCCGCATGTTGGCGGTGTAGGCCACGATGGTGACGCGGTCATTGCGTGTGATCAGCAGGTTCGGCTTCAGGTCGGTGGTGCGCAGCGGCCGGTTCGGGGCCAGTGGCCGCCGGGTGACCGCGCCGATAATCTCCTCCGGCTGCGCCACGATATTGCCGGCGAGGCTGACCTGCCGCACCTTCTTCCAGGCGATATCGCTCTGCTGGATCACGGCGCCGGGCAGCACGGCGCGGGCCAGCACCGGGACATCGACCAGCGTATAGACGCGGCCGGTGACCTGTACGCTCTGTGCCTCGGGATCGTTCGCCGGCGCGGTGACGGTGGCCTGAAAGCGCTGCGAGCGGGCATCGTAGCTCAGCTGCTCCACCCGCATGGTCATCGGCCGGTCCGTCGGAATGTGGATCCGCACGCCGCGATTGAACAGATCGACGTCGATCTCCTCGAACCGGTCCTGGCTGGCCAGCGCGTCGCGAATCTCGCGCTCGATCTCCTCCGTTGGCACGATGACGCTGGCGCGCTCGATGGCGACCTTGTCCAGCGGGCTGTTCGGCCGCCAGTCGAGACCGTGCTGCCGCGCCAGGGCATAGAGATGGCTGGCGGTATAGATGCGGCGTTCGCCGGGCAGCGGCGCATGATCGACGACGCTGTTCTTGTCGTCCGTGACGCCGGCGAACAGATGGCTGAGGCGCACCTCGCGCTCCTGTACCATGGTGACGTTCTGCAGCGACACGGGCAGCAGCGCGGCGGCAGGCGCCAGCACACGATCGCGTGCCGTGGACTGCTGCGCCGATACAGGTGTCGCGGCCAGGCCGATGGCCAGGACGGGGACCAGAACGGCGAGGCCCAGGCCGTACATCCGAAGCTGACGCGAGGCGTTCCGGGTGGCATTCCGGGGGGCGGTCTTGTCGCTGGCTCGCATGATGTCTGCTCCTTATTCTGCGTGTGTCGCTTAATCGCTCGCGCGCTATCCGGCGCTGGCGCTTGATCCGGGATCAGCGCAGGCGGGTGACGGTCTGCATCATCTGGTCGGTGGCTTCGATAACCTTCGAGTTCATCTCGTAGGCGCGCTGTGCGGTGATCAGCGAGGTGATCTCGGTCACCGGGTTCACGTTCGAGGTTTCCAGATAACCCTGCAGCAGCGTGCCATAGCCCGGCTCGCCCGGATTGCCGGCAATTTCGGCGCCGGAAGCGGGGGATTCGAGCAGCAAATTGTTGCCGATGGATTCGAGGCCGGCCATGTTCGGGAATACCGCCAGGTCGATACGGCCCAGATTCTGCAGCTGCACCTGGTTGTCCAGCTTCGCCAGCACTTCGCCGCTGGCATTGATGGTCACCGATACGGCGTTCTGCGGCACCGCGATGGCGGGCTGCACCAGGAAGCCGTCGGCGGTCACCAGCTGGCCTTCCGGGTTCAGCTGGAAGGAGCCGTCGCGGGTGTAGCCGGTCTCGCCATTGGGCAGTTCGATGCGGAACAGCCCTTCGCCCTGGATGGCGACGTCGAGCTGGTTGTCGGTCAGCATCAGGTTGCCCTGCTCATTGATCCGGTAGGTCGCCGCGGCGCGGACACCGACGCCGATCTGCAGGCCGGAGGGAACCACATTGCCCTCCTGCGCGGACTGGGCGCCGACCCGGCGCAGATCCTGATAGAGCAGGTCCTGGAATTCCGGCCGCATGCGCTTGAAGCCGACCGTGCTCATGTTGGCGATGTTGTTGGAGATGACCTCCACATTGATCTGCTGCGCCTGCATGCCGGTGGCGGCAATATTAAGGGATCGCATGGTCTGTTACTCCGTGTCTGGCTTTTGGGCCGTTAATCAGGGTTCGTCAGGTGTTAGGCGCCGGATGACGGCTTGCCGAGGCGGCGGATGCCGTCGCGCATGCGGTCATGTTCCTGCTGGATGAGGTTGGAGGTGCGTTCGTAGCTGCGGTGGATTTCGATCATCCGGGTGATCTCGCCGACCGCGTTCACGTTCGACCCTTCCAGGGCACCCTGCACCACCCGCGAATCCTGTGGTTCGATCGGCTCCTCCAGGGAGACGAACAGATTATTGCCGGCGCGCTGGAGCGTCTGCGGGTTTTCGAAGGCGACGATCTGGATCTGGCTGATCTGCGCACCGTCCCGGGTGCGGATGAAGCCGAATTCGTCAATCAGCAGCGGCCCCTGATCCATCGGGATCGACACCGGGTTGTTGTTCGCGTCGAGAACGGCATAGCCCTCGGTGGTGACCAGTTCGCCATCCTCGTTGGGCTTGAAGCTGCCGGTGCGCGTATAGCGCGGACCCGCCGGCGTCTCGACCACGAAGTAACCGTCACCGCTTACCGTCAGGTCGTAATCGTTGGCGGTTGTCATCAGCGGGCCTTCCGACATGTCGAAGGCAATCGCCTTGTCGATCACGTAGGACAGCTTCTCGCCGAAGCGGGGCTCTTCCAGATATTCGGCGAACAGCACGCGTTGCCCCTTGAAGCCGGCCGTGTTCACGTTGGCGATATTGTTCGCGATCGTGGACATCTCGCGCTGCAATGCACTCTGACGTGACAAGGCGATGAAGGAAGTGGCTTCCATAGTCGTATCTCTCCTGCCTGGTTCGATGACCGGGAACTGTCCGGCGCGTCGGGCTTGCCAGATCAGATGCAGGAGGTGTGCCAAACTGAAAAATCCCAGAATTCCGCCATTCTTTGCGGAAAATTCCGGTTCCGGGACGGCCGCGACACCCTGGCGGCAGGCTTTGCCCGGCAATTCTTGCCAAGGCAGTCGGGGCAGGAGGGGGCGGGGCGGCCAGCGCCGCCGCACGGGAGGACCACGCTTGTAATGGAATGCCCCCGCGTAAGATCAGGCGCGTAAGATCAGGACCACAAGATCGCGCGGTCGCCGTGGAAAAAACGACAAGGTATAGGGTTAAGAGACAGCCAATCCTTTCAACACGGACATGATTCCGCTAAACTGCAAAAAGCGTTATGTATGAAGCCATGCCGGATCGCCGGGCAAAATGCGGCCCAGGATGCAACCAGGGAGGCACGGTTTTTGCTTTCCCTGCTTTTTCAGGCGCCACACCCCGGTGCCACACCATTGGCGCAGTCCGTCCGGTCCGGGCGGTTTCGCAAGAGTGACAGACAGGTAGAACAAGATGGCGGCTGACGCGGTCGGCGAAGATTTCGAGGAAGGCGGCGGCCCGCCCAAGAAAAAGTTCAGCGGCAAGAAGCTGATCCTTTTCATTGTGCTGCCGTTGCTGCTGTTGATCGGCGTCGGCGTGGGCGTTTACTTCTCCGGCCTGCTCGGGTCCGATCCGGTGCCGGAGGAAACCTCCCAGGAAGCGGCGCCGCCACCGCCGCCGGCTCAGGCCGTGTTCTTCGATCTGCCGGAGATCATCGTCAATCTGAACAGCAGCGGCCGGCGTTCGACCTTCCTGAAGATGAACATCAGTCTTGAGTTGCAGAATCCGTCCGATATCGGACGGATCAACGAGGTGATGCCGCGCATCATCGATAATTTCCAGGTCTATCTGCGTGAGCTGAGGATCGAGGATCTTCAGGGCTCGGCCGGCATGTACCGCCTGCGCGAGGAATTGCTGCGGCGGGTGAATCTGGCGGTGCGTCCGGCGCGTGTGCGCGACGTGCTGTTCCGCGAGATGCTGGTGCAGTAGCAGATGCGGCGCCGGGAGAAGACGGAGGCAAGATGAGCAACGACCAGGACGCCCTCGCCGACGAATGGGCCGCCGCGGGCGAAGATGACGAGGATATGGCCGCCGCCATGGGCGGTGACGAGGACGAGGCCACAGCCCGTGTTCTGAACCAGGCGGAAATCGATTCGCTGCTGGGGTTCGATGAGGATGGCGACGGGTCGGGCGATAATTCCGGCATCCACGCCATCGTCAATTCGGCGCTGGTGTCCTATGAACGCCTGCCGATGCTGGAGGTGGTCTATGACCGCCTGGTGCGCATGATGTCCACGTCCTTGCGCAACTTCACCTCGGACAATGTCGAGGTCTCGCTCGACAACATCAACTCGATCCGTTTCGGCGACTATCTGAACTCGATCCCGCTGCCCGCCATGCTGGGGGTGTTCAAGGCCGACGAATGGGACAATTTCGGCCTGCTGGTGGTCGACTCAGCGATGATCTACTCCATCGTGGACGTGCTGCTCGGCGGCCGGCGCGGCACCGCGGCAATGCGCATCGAGGGGCGGCCCTACACCACCATCGAACGCAATCTGGTGGAGCGCCTGATCAATGTCGTGCTGTCCGACCTGTCGGCCGCCTTCGATCCGCTGTCGCCGGTGACCTTCCGCTTCGAGCGGCTGGAGACCAACCCGCGCTTCGCCACCATCGCCCGGCCCGCCAACGCTGCCATCGTGGCCAGGCTGCGCATCGATATGGAAGATCGCGGCGGCCGGCTGGAGCTGCTGCTGCCCTACGCCACGCTGGAGCCGGTGCGCGAGCTGCTGCTGCAGATGTTCATGGGTGAGAAGTTCGGCCGCGATTCGATCTGGGAAGGCCATCTGGCGACCGAGCTGTGGCATACCGATGTCGAGCTGGAAGCGGTGCTGGACGAGGTGCCGGTGCCGCTGGGCGATGTGCTGAACTGGAAGGTCGGCAGCCGCATGCTGCTGAACACCGAGGCGGATTCGACGATCGATCTGCGCTGCGGCAACGTTACCCTGTTCGGCGGCCGCATGGGGCGCAAGGGAACCGATATCGCCATTCGCATCGAGAAGCGTCATCGCAAGATGTAGGAAGCTGCTGCCGGCACGCTGCCCGCGGTCTTGGAAAGGGATGGATGCTCAATGGGTGTGGGAATGTCGCTGATGCTGGAAGCGCTGGTGGCTGCCCTGCTGGTCGCCACCATCATCTATGCCGCCATCCTGAACCGCAAGCTGGGCCGGTTGCGCGCCGACCGCGCCGCGCTGGAGGCGCAGATCGCCCGGTTCATGGAGTGTACGCTGCGCGCTGAGGCCAGCATCAAGCAGTTGAGGGCAACCTCCGACGAGGCCGGCCGGTCCCTGCAGCAGCCGATCGACCGGGCCATGGCGGTACGCGACGAGCTGGTGTTCATGATCGAACGCGGCGATTCGCTGTCGGAAAAACTGTCGGGCCGCATTTCGGCGGCGCGGGAACCGCGCGCCCCGGACGCTTCCGATACGTCCGCAACGATGCCGAGGCGGGATCGGAACCCGCGTCAGGCCACGCCGGCGCAGGACAGGGGCGCATCCTCCGAGAATGAGAATGACGAGGATGGGGCGGGCCGCTCCAAGGCGGAGCGGGACTTGCTGCGCGCCCTCCGCGATGCCCGCTAGCGGGTAATGCTGTTATCTTTACGATGTGACGCAGGGCGTCTGCCGCCCGCATCATAGAACCGAGTGGAATGCCGATGCTTTCGATTCCCCGTCTCTTGCCGGTCACCATCCTGGCCGCGCTGTTGCTGCTGACCGTGAAGCTGGGCGGTATCTGGGACGGCGTGTCCCGGATCCAGGCCGGCATCGGCACCGTGCCTGTTCAGGCCCAACAACAGGCCCAACAGCAGGCGCCCGCTAACCAGCCGCCGGCCGACAGCCAGCAGCAACCGGGTGGGCAAGCGGGGGCGCAATCGGACGTGAAGCAGGGGGATGCCGCTGGCAAAGGGGAAGGCGGCACCGCTGTCGACCCGATCCTGTTCAGCCGCTCCGAGATCGAATTGCTGCAGGAATTGTCGCGTCGCCGCGACGAGCTGGACCAGCGCGAGCAGACGCTGGTGCAGAAGGAAGGGCTGCTGGCGGCGGCCGAACAGCGCATCGACAAGAAGATTGCGGAGCTCGATACCATCCGCTCCGACATCGAGGCGCTGATCAAGAAATATAATGAGCAGGAAGAGGCGGAGGTGCAGCGCCTCGTTAAGATTTACGAGGCGATGAAGCCGAAGGACGCGGCGCGCATCTTCGATCAGCTCGACATGAATATCCTGCTGCAGGTCGTGGAGCGTATGGCCGAACGCCGTGTTGCGCCGATCCTGGCCGATATGAGCCCCAAGCGGGCCAACGAACTGACCGCGGAAATCGCCACGCGCCGGCAAATGCCCAATCTGGGCGTCCAGCCGACCCAGTAGCCAAAACCGGCGCAGCGGAACCGGGCCTCCGGGCGCTGGAAAAAATGATAGTGATCGTCTTAACTCTTGTTTAATTAACGGCGATTACAGTGGCCCCTGTCGCCCGTTAACCACAGAATCCTACGCTTTAAATCGAGGTGATGAATGAGCGTCGATATGAATATGGAGATCCTCATCGTCGATGATTATCGCACGATGCTTCGGATCATCCGCAATCTGCTGAAACAGATCGGCTTCGACAATGTCGATGAAGCCACCGATGGCAGCATGGCGCTCAAGAAGATGCGCGAGAAAAGCTACGGCCTTGTCATTTCCGACTGGAACATGGAGCCGATGACCGGCCTCCAGCTCCTCAAGGAAGTGCGCGCGGACGCCAAGCTGAAGCATACGCCGTTCATCATGGTGACGGCGGAAAGCAAGACCGAGAACGTGATCGCCGCCAAACAGGCCGGCGTGAACAATTACATCGTGAAGCCGTTCAACGCCGCCACGCTGAAAATGAAGCTGTCGGCCGTTATCGGGAACTTCTGACAAAGGGTTCTGCCATGGCCGTTCCGTCAAAATTTTCGGCAAAGCAGTCTGCCGGCGAGGACGCTGCCGATCTGGCGGCCGGCCCTGCCC
>Ga0114898_1000209_pt1 | contig 53489 bp, 48 predicted proteins | sample Malvired_Geostar_FD_83496 | JGI IMG/M metagenome (GOLD analysis project Ga0114898, IMG submission 83496) | Marine viral communities from the Global Malaspina Expedition - Malaspina viral metaG DeepMed_Geostar | ecosystem: Environmental > Aquatic > Marine > Oceanic | place: Mediterranean Sea...
GCGCCTCGGTCGAGCTGGCGCTGGTTGGTCTGGCGGCGGGACTGCTGGCGGCCCTGCTGCTGCTCTACACGCTCGGTTTCTCGCTGCGTGAATGGTGGGCGCTGATGCGGCGCAGCGCGCGCATGGCCTGGGCCGGTGGGGAATTGACCTATCGTGGCGCCGCGGCCAGCGGGCGTCTGGGCAGCCGTCTGGGCGGGGCTGCCGCCAAGGCCGGTTATGACCTGGCCCGCAAGGGGCTGCGGCAGGAGCCGTCGCTGAAGGGCAATGCGCTGTCGCGGGATCGCGCCGCCCGGGATGACGAAGACACCGCGGAAGAGACGCCGCGCGCGGTTAGAAGCCCGCGCCTTGAGATGCCGCGCGAACCGGCCGCCGCCGCACCGAAGGAAGCGCGGCTGGAGCGCCGCAGTCCGGCCAAGCCCGCCTCCAAGCAGAAATCGCTTGATCTAGCACCCAGTGGCGATTTCGAGCTGCCGGAGATGGAACTGCTGACGCCGGCGCCCACGCGGCGCAGCGGCCCGCAGCCGGAAGGGCTGGAGGCCAATGCAAGGCTGCTGGAAACCGTGCTGTCGGATTTCGGCGTGAAGGGCGAGATCGTGAAGATCAGGCCCGGCCCGGTCGTTACCCTGTACGAGCTGGAACCGGCGCCCGGCACCAAATCCTCGCGCGTCATCGGCCTGTCCGACGATATCGCCCGCTCGATGAGTGCCGTGTCGGTGCGTGTCGCCGTGGTACCCGGGCGCAGCGTCATCGGCATCGAGCTGCCGAACCAGAACCGCGAGACCGTTTTCCTGCGCGAGACCTTCGAATCGGACGCCTATGAGCGCAGCGCCGCCAAGCTGCCGCTGGCGCTGGGCCATGATATCGGCGGCGTGCCGGTGATCGCCGACCTGGCCCGCATGCCGCATCTGCTGGTTGCCGGCACCACCGGCTCGGGCAAGTCGGTGGCGGTGAACGCGATGATCCTGTCGCTGCTCTACAAGCTGCCGCCGGAGCGCTGCCGCTTCATCATGATCGACCCGAAGATGCTGGAACTGTCGATCTATGACGGTATTCCGCACCTGCTGGCGCCGGTTGTCACCGACCCGTCCAAGGCGGTGGTGGCGCTGAAATGGACGGTGCGGGAGATGGAGAACCGCTACCGCGCCATGTCGAAGCTCGGCGTGCGCAATATCGACGGCTACAATCTCCGCCTCGCCGAGGCACGCAAGAAGGGCGAGGTGCTGAAGCGCCGCGTACAGACCGGATTCGATGCCGATACCGGCAAGCCGGTGTTCGAGGACGAGACGCTGGATCTGGAGCCGCTGCCCTACATCGTGGTGGTGGTGGACGAGATGGCCGACCTGATGCTGGTCGCCGGCAAGGATATCGAGGCGGCGATCCAGCGGCTGGCGCAGATGGCGCGCGCGGCGGGCATCCACATCATCATGGCGACGCAGCGCCCCTCGGTCGATGTCATCACCGGCACGATCAAGGCGAACTTCCCGACTCGCATCAGCTTCCAGGTCACCTCCAAGATCGACAGCCGCACCATCCTGGGCGAGGGCGGGGCGGAAACCCTGCTCGGCCAGGGCGACATGCTCTACATGGCCGGCGGCGGCCGTCTGACCCGCGTGCACGGCCCCTTCGTCAGCGATGGCGAGGTCGAGGATGTGGTGCGCCACCTGAAGGCGCAGGGCGTGCCCGACTATGTCGAATCGGTGACCGAGGATGACGATCTGGGCGGCGACATCGCCGGGCTGTCGGGCGGTGGCGGCGATGGCGAACGCGACGATCTGTTCGACCGCGCGGTCGAGCTGGTGGCGCGCGAGGGCAAATGCTCGACCAGCTTCATCCAGCGCTATCTGCAGATCGGTTATAACCGGGCCGCCCGCATCGTCGAGCGCATGGAGGCGGAAGGCATGGTTTCCAAGGCCAACCATGTCGGCAAGCGTGAGGTTCTGCTGCGCGAACCCGACGAGTGAGCGGTTTGACGCCATTGCGGCAGAATCGGCCCATTCAGGGCCATTTTGCGGCACGCCTTGCGTGCTTCGCTACCGCACCCCATCTCCGTATCATGCGAAACTTCCCCCTACTCGCATCGCTGGTCGCCGGCCTCCTGCTCCTGTCCGCTCCCCCCTCCACTGGGCAGGCAGCGGGGCCGGCGAACACAGCACCCAGCCTTTCCGCCGCGGACCGTGAGACGGTTCAGCGCCTGGAAACCTATCTGAATAACATCAAGACCATGCAGGCCGACTTCCAGCAGATCGCCTCCACGGGGCAGAGCGCCAGGGGCATCTTCTATTTGTCCCGGCCGGGCAAGCTGCGTGTGCAGTACACCGAGCCGGAACCGGCCTTCCTGCTGGCGAACCAGAATCTCCTCGTCTATGTCGATGAGACGCTCGGCCAGGAAAGCTATGTTCCAACCGGTTCGACGCCGGTCTCCTTCCTGCTGGCCGACACCATCAGCCTTGATGGCGATGTCCGCATCGAGCGCGTGCAATCCAGGGACAATGTGATCCGGGTCGGGCTGGTGCAGCGCGACGATCCGGATGCCGGCGCGCTGACGCTGGTGTTCAGCGACCTGCCGCTGGAGCTGCGGCAATGGACGGTGACCGACGCGCAGGGCGTTAAGACCACCATCGCGCTGAACAATACGAGCTATGGCCGCAAGCTCGATCCCGACCTGTTCGAGTATCAGCAGAAGCCGGTGCAGGGGCCGCGCAACTGACGGCTCCGCCTTCGATACGCCCGATTTCGATACGATAACGTTACATTTTGCGGAAGGGGCGGGCCAGCAGTGCGGCGAAGCCGCCGTCGCGCGCCTCGCCTTCCAGCCCAATCTCCATATCCAGCCGCCGCGATTCCAGATTGCGGGAGCCGAACAGCGGATCCCAAAGGCTGAGGATGGTGGCGTAGTTCGAATCCGTGTCGCGCCGCACCGCGTGATGGTGCATCCAGTGGATCGAGGGTGTGACCACGATCCGGGCCAGCGCTTTTTCCAGTCTTTCGGGCAGCCGCAGGTTGGAATGGTGGAAGATCGACGCCATCAGCACCAGCGTCTCGAAAACCAGCACGGAAACCAGCGGGATATCGAACAGCATGATGATGGCCGCCCGCGCCAGCGCCGACAGCACCACCTCGCCGAAATGGAAGCGCACGGCGGAAGTTGCGTCGAGGAACCGGTCCAGGTGATGCACCGCATGGAAACGCCACAGCAAGGGCAGCTCGTGATTGGCGCGATGCCACCAGTAGATCAGGAAATCCAGCAGCAGGATATCGGCCAGCAGTGCCCAGCCGCCGCGCAGCGCGTCCGGCCGCCAGCCCAGCGTGTGCTGACTGGCCCATAGCGACACCGGCACCACGACCAGCGGCGACAGGCCGGCATTCAGCAGCCACAGCCCGGCATTGCGGGCGAGGCGCGGCAGGCCGCGGGCCTCCGCCGGCCGGTCGGCAGCCGGCAGCAGCCTTTCGCCGGCCAGGAACAGCGCGATCCACAGGCCGACAGCGAGGCCTTTCCAGGCCAGCAGGGTCTCGATGGGCAAGGGCGACTCCATGGCAGCGAACATGACTAGACATAATCCGTTCGCATGCCTGCCGCCACTCACGAGCGCGGGAGCAGGAAAGACAGTGCCACCCCTTGCCCTGACAGGCCGGGGATGCTAGCTGAATCAGCCATGACAAAGCGCGACATGCCACCGCTGATCGGCGTCACCGCCTGCCGCAAGCTGCCGGGCGAATTACCGGTCCATACGGTGTCGGAAAAATATATCACCTGCGTGACCGATGCCGCCGGCGGTTTGCCGTTGCTGATTCCGGCCTTGGCGGAACGCCTCGACCTGCCGGCGCTGGCCGAGCGGCTGGACGGGTTGCTGCTGACCGGCAGCCCGTCGAATGTAGAGCCGCATAATTACGACCGGCCCGACCTCGATCCCGGCGATGCCTGCGACGGTGCGCGCGATGCGACGACGCTGCCGCTGATCCGCGCGGCGATTGCCGCCGGCGTTCCGGTGCTGGCGATCTGCCGCGGTATCCAGGAGCTGAATGTGGCGCTGGGCGGCAGCCTGCACCAGCACATCCAGAACATGCCGGACAAGCTCGATCACCGGATGCGGCGTGACGTCGAACTCGATGCCAAGTACCGTCCGGCGCATTCCATCGACATCACCGAGGGTGGCGTGCTGCACCGGCTTCTCGGCACACGCAGCGTGCTGGTGAATTCGCTGCACGCGCAGGGCATCGACCGGCTGGCCGAGGGGCTGGCGGTCGAGGCGGTGGCGCCGGACGGCATTGTCGAGGCGGTCAGCGTGACCGGCGTCAGGGCCTTCGCGCTGGGGGTGCAGTGGCACCCGGAATGGCCGGTGCCTTACAATGCGGTCTCTCAGGCGCTGTTCGAGGCATTCGGCGCGGCCTGCCGGGCGCGTGTCGCGGCGCGCTTCGGCTCGCTGAGCGCGGCCTGACCGGTGGCGGGTGCAGGACAGCAGGAGCGGCTTTGCCGCGTGCTTGAGGTCACGCCGCTGGCGCGGGCGACCAGTCTGGTGCGGCTGATGCCCCTGGACGAGGCGCCGTTCGATTTCCGGCCCGGCCAATATGCGTCCCTCGCTTTTCCCGGCCAGCCGCCGCGCGATTATTCCCTCGCCGGCATGCCGGGCGAACCGCATCTCGACTTCCATATCCGCCAGGTCGGCGAGACCGGCCCCAGCGCCTATGCGCAGGCGGCACTGCATGCCGGCGATCCGGTGCGGCTGGAAGGGCCCTTCGGGCAGGCCTATTGGCGCGAGACTCATGACGGGCCGATGCTGCTGATCGGCGGCGGTACCGGCCTGGCCCCGATGATCGCCATTGTGGAGACGGCACTTGCCGCCGGGGTCAAGGCGCCGGTGCATCTCTATGCCGGCTTTCAGGACGAGCCGGACGTCTATCACGAGGACAGGTTGCACGCACTGGAAGCGCGGCACGGCAACCTCTCCGTCACCTATGTGCTGTCCGCGCCGGAAGAAGCCACGGATCGCCGCACTGGCTTCGTGCATCTGGCGGTGGCTGAGGATCATGCGGATTTCGCCGGCTTCAAGGCCTATCTGGCGGGGGCGCCGGTTATGGTGGAAGCGGCGGTCTCAATGCTGGTTGCACGCGGGCTGAAGCCGGCCGATATTCATGCCGATCCGTTTTACGGCGCATCCGATCCGGCCGCTGTCCGGCGCGCCTGACTTCCTTCCATCCAGCGAGGATTTTCGATGAGTTTCGTCATTCCCGCACCGGCCCAGACAATTATTCCGGTCGAGGGCGAACAGGGCGGTTTCCCGGTGCGCCGCATCTATTGCGTCGGCCGCAATTATGCCGCCCATGCCCGCGAGATGGGGCATGACCCGGACCGCGAGCCACCCTTCTTCTTCATGAAGCCGGCTGATGCCATCGTGCTGTGCCCGAAGGGCGCCGGCGCCCCCGCCGAGATGCCGTTTCCGGTGGCGACCGAGGATCTGCACCACGAGATCGAGATGGTGGTGGCGCTCGGCAAGGGCGGCAAGGACATCCCGGCCGACAAGGCGCTGGAGCATGTCTATGGCTATGCCGTCGGCATCGACCTGACGCGCCGCGACATCCAGGCGGTGGCGAAGAAGATGGGCCGGCCCTGGGACATGGCGAAGGGCTTCGACCATTCCGCGCCGTGCGGCACCATCGTGCCGGCGGCGAAGATCGGTCATCCCGCCAAGGGCCGCATCCAGATTTCCGTGGACGGCACGGTGAAGCAGGATGCCGATATCGGCGACATGATCTGGAATGTGCCGGACACCATCGCCTATCTCTCCACCCTGGTGGAGCTGTTCCCCGGCGATCTGATCTATTCCGGCACCCCGGAAGGTGTCGCGCAGGTGAAGCGTGGCGAACTCATGGAAGGCAGTGTCGCGGGCGTCGGCGAAATTGCCGTGAAGCTGGTGTAGGCCGATGGCGCTTCGTATCGCGACCTGGAACATCAATTCCGTGCGGCTGCGTATGCCGCTGCTGCTGCGCCTGATGCAGGAACAGCAGCCCGACATCATCTGCCTGCAGGAAACCAAGGTCGAGGACGACAAGTTTCCGTTCGAGCCGATCCGCGAGGCGGGCTATGTCCACACCGCCATCGCCGGCATGAAGAGCTACAATGGCGTCGCCATCCTGTCGCGCCGGCCCTTCGCCTTCGAGGGGCCGCGCCACTGGTGCGACAAGGAGGATTGCCGCCATGTCAGCGTCACGCTGGAGGACGGCACGGAGGTGAATAATTTCTACATCCCGGCCGGCGGTGACATCCCCGACCCGGAGAAGAACGACAAGTTCGCCCACAAGCTGCGGTTCCTGCGCGAGATCACCGGCTGGTTCGAGGGCATGAAGGGCGATGGCAAGCGCCGCGTGCTCGTCGGTGACCTGAACATCGCGCCGCTGGAGCATGATGTCTGGTCGCACAAGCAACTGCTCGACGTGGTCAGCCATACCCCCATCGAGGTCGATCTGCTGGGCAAGCTGCAATCCAGCCTTGGCTGGGTCGATGCGGTTCGCCATTTCGTTCCCGAAACGGAAAAGCTCTACAGCTGGTGGAGCTACCGCGCGAAGGATTGGGAGGCGTCCGACCGGGGCCGCCGGCTGGACCATGTCTGGGTCACGCCCGATCTGGTGCCGCATCTTGCCGGCCAGCAGGTGCTGAAGCCGGTGCGCGGCTGGGAAAAGGCGTCTGACCATGTGCCGGTGCTGGTCGATCTGGCATAGCGGCGTGTAGGGGGCGGTCGATGGCGACGGAACTGCGCTACCAGCGCGAGGCGATCCGGGCGGATTATATCCGCGCCGCCATCGGCATTGCCTTCGCTGTCGGGCCGCTGCTGTTCATTCCGCAGATCCATTGGGTCTTTGCGGTCATCCTGGCGGTGCTGGGGCTGTTGTTCCTGGCCTTCGGGGTGCGCACCTGGCTGCGCGGCCGCACCCGGATTCTGGCCGGCCCAGAAGGGCTGACGGTCGAGGATCGCCGTCGCCGGCACCTGCCCTGGGAGGCGCTGGAGGAGGTGAAGCTGGCCTATTTCTCCACACGGCGCGACCGTTCTCAGGGCTGGATGCAGCTCACGCTCATCGGCAACGGCACCAGTATCAGCCTCGATTCGCCGCTGGAGCATTTCCACGAGATCGCCGAGGAGGCCGCCCACCATGTCCGCGCCCGGCGCCTGCCGGTCAGCACTGCGACGGTTCTCAACTTCGAATCGCTGGGCATCCACGGGCTGAAGCCGGCCGATCCGCTCGCTGGCTCCCTCCGGCAGGGCGAAGGCTGAGCGGCATCCCGCCCCATTTACAAGCCGGGCCGGCCTGTGCTTGTTAAGCTCCCGGTTATTCTTCCCGTAACGCCGCAGGACGATTCCCATGGCCCGATTCAAGACCATTGATGACCTCGCCGTCGCCGGCAAGCGCGTGCTGGTGCGCGCCGATCTCAACGTGCCGATGCAGGACGGCAAGGTCAGCGACGCCACCCGCATCGAGCGGTTGGCCCCGACGCTGCTGGAGCTGGCGGACAAGGGTGCCAGGGTGGTCGTGCTGTCGCATTTCGGCCGGCCCAAGGGCAAGCCGGACGCCGCCTATTCGCTGCGTCCGCTGGTGGGCTCGCTGTCGGCGGCGCTGGGCGGGCGCTCGGTCGCCTTCGCCGGGGATTGCGTGGGCGAGGCCGCAAAAGCCGTGGTGGACGGGCTGGCCGATGGTGGCATCGCGCTGCTGGAAAACACCCGCTTCCATGAAGGCGAGGAGAAGAACGATCCGGCTCTCGCCCAGGCGATGGCCGATCTGGGCGATTTCTATGTGAACGACGCCTTCTCGGCGGCGCACCGTGCACACGCTTCGACCGAGGGCATCGCCCGGTTGCTGCCCAGCGCCGCCGGGCGCTTGATGCAGCAGGAGCTGGAGGCGCTGGAAAAGGCGCTGACCAGCCCGCAGCGCCCGGTCATGGCGGTGGTCGGCGGCGCCAAGGTCTCCAGCAAGCTGGACCTGCTCGGCAATCTCGTCGCCAGGGTGGACAAGCTGGCGATCGGCGGCGGCATGGCCAACACCTTCCTGTTCGCCAAGGGCGTCGAGGTCGGCAAGTCGCTGTGCGAGCGCGATCTGGCCGAGACCGCGCGCGAAATTCTGGCGAAGGCCGAGGCGGCGAACTGCACGATCCTGCTGCAGACCGATGCGGTGGTGGCCGATGCGCTGGCCGAAGGGGCGAAGACGGCGGTGGTCGGAATCGATGCCGTGCCGGCCGACCGCATGATTCTCGATATCGGGCCGAAGACGGCCGAAGCCTGGCAGGCCGAAATGGCCGAATGCCGCACGCTGGTCTGGAACGGCCCGGTCGGTGCCTTCGAGACCGCGCCCTTCGATGCCGGCACGGTGGCGCTGGCCCGCGCGGCCGCACGGCTGACCGAATCCGGTATGCTGCTCTCCGTCGCCGGCGGCGGCGATACGGTGGCCGCCCTCAACCATGCCGGGGTGGAGGAGAGTTTCTCCTACGTCTCCTCCGCCGGTGGCGCCTTCCTGGAATGGCTGGAAGGCAAGACCCTACCCGGCGTTGCCGCGCTCATGCAGGGGTGAGCTGGCCCTATTCCGCCGCCCGCGTTTCGGCACCCCCTGCATAGCGCCGTTCCATCGCCCGGCGATAGGCCGTGGCCTCGTCCTGCTTGGCCTCGACATCGGCCCAGGTGACCGGCTGGCCGGCCTTCACCGGTCTGGTCACCTTGATGCCATGGGCGAGGCCGATCGGCACGCCGCCCAGCTTCAGCGAGGCCTCGGCCGGCAGCAGCTTGCCCCAGACCGTGTAGCCGCCTTCGCCGTCCAGCGTCTCGCCGGGGGCAAGGTCGCGCTTGGATGTGGCCACCACGTCACCGCGGAAGGCGCGGGGCTGGCCGGTCGGCTCCTTGCGCAGCGCGGCGTTGGCGACGGAAATGCCGAGTTCCAGCCCGATCAGGTGGAAGGGCTTGTACATTGAGGTGTAGGTGCCGCTCTCATCGGTCAGCAGCCCGTACTGTGCGAAGCAGTCATGGACATACTGATTGGCGCCCTTGAACACGACATAGACGCCCCAGCGCAGATCGCGGAACACGTCACTGCCATCGCGGTTCAGGCTGGAGACGACCTCCACCATGCCTTCGCCCTCCAGCACGCCGCCCTTGGCCTTCGGGCGCAGGACATCATGCAGGCTATCGACCCCGGCGGGCGGGAACAGCAACCCGTCGGAGGGCGGGGTCAGGCCGCAGGCATTGGCGACGGCGGCCATCTCGATGCCCGACTTGGTGCCATCGACGAAGGAATTGAACATCTGCGGGTTGAAATCGCCCTTGGCCAGCTGCTCCTCAGTGAAGCCGAAATGCTCCCACACCGTCTGCGGCGTCGATTGGTGATAGGAGGGCAGGTATTTCGTGCCCTTGCCGGCGGCTACCACCTCGAAACCTGACGTGCGCGCCCAGTCCACCATCTCGGCGATCAGTGCCGGCTGGTCGCCATAGGCGAGGCTATAGACGATGCCGGCCTTGCGGGCTTCCTCGGCCAGGGCCGGGCCGGCCAGCGCGTCGGCCTCGACATTCACCATGACGATGTGCTTGCCTTGGCGGCAGCATTCCAGCACATGGCGGATCCCGGCGGCGGGATGGCCGGTGGCATCGACGATCACCTCAATGCCGGGGGCGGATATCATCGCCATCGTGTTGTCGGTGATATGGGTCTTGCCGGTCTTCAGCGCCTCTTCGATGGAGCGCGCGCCGAACTGCGCCTCCGGCCAGAAGGTGCGTTTCAGCGAGGCGCGCGCGCGGTCGGGCGACAGATCGGCGACAGCGGCGATCTGCATCCCCGGAGTCAGCCGAGCCTGGGCCAGGAACATGGAGCCGAACTTGCCGGCGCCGATGAGCCCGACCGTGACCGGGCGGCCTTCGGCGGCGCGGGCCTGCAACATGCTGTGGAGGTTCATGATCTTTCCCCTTACTCGGCGGCCGTGCGGCGGTGCGCCAGCAGGCAATCGTCGGCCTCCAGCTCGATCGGGGTGAAATCGCGATGCGCGATGTATTCCGGCCGCTTGAACTGGCGGATCGCATTGTCGGTGCGGTTGGCGGTGACATAGACCACCCAGCGGTCCCAGGGCGACATGTTGCTGGTCGAGCCATGCACCAGGCAGCCATGGAAGAACAGCGCCGAACCCGGCCCGCCCTTGGGGGCGACGATGCCGCCCTCATCCACCAGCTGGCGGATCGTGTCATTGTTGATGACCCAGAGCGGGTAGGAGGTGGTGGACAGGTCGTGCGCCGCCGGGATGGCGCCCTTGCGGTGGCTGCCGGGAATCAGCATCAGCGGGCCGTTATACTCGTTCACCTCGTCCAGATAGACGGCGAAATTCATCGCCCGGGGCTCCGGCATCTGGTCGTCGGCCTGCCAGGTGCCGTAATCCTGGTGCCACTGCCAGATATCACCGTCAAAGGCGGCCTTGCCGTTGATCTTGAACTGGTGGATATAGACCGGCCCGCCGAGCAGCTGCTGCGCCGGCCCGATCAGGCGCGGATGGCGCGAAACCTTGCCATAGACATCGTTATAGGTGTGCGCGGCGAAGTTGGTGCGCACCTTGCCGGAGACGCGCTCGCGCACATTTTCCGGCCGGTCCTGGGCGAACAGCGCCGGCACCTCGCCCTTCATCACGGCGATCTCCTCGGCACTGAACAGATCGGGGATGAAGACATAGCCGTCGCGCTCGAACTGGTCGAGCTGGTCCTGGGTAAGCTGCATGACGTTTCCTCCTGTATAAAGCGCGGTCTTACGCCGCGTCGGTCTGACCGCCCTGTTTCAGGGCGGCGATAAGGTTTTCGGCGGCCCGGGCGGTATGGGCGCGGGCCAGCGCCTCGGCGCGGTCGCCATCGCCGGCGATCACCGCATCCAGAATGGCTTCATGCTCGTCCCAGACATCGCGGGCGCGGCTCTGGGCGCGCAGCACGCTGCCCATGATCCGGCGGCTGTGCTGCATATGGGTGGAGATCGCATCCTCGATCAGCGGATTGCCGCTCAGCGCATAGAGGAAGCGGTGGAAGGCCAGATCCTGCGCGGTGCGCTCGGCGACGCTGCCGGTCTCCGCCCCGGCACGGCCGGCGGCGATCAGCGCCGGGCCATCGGCACGGGCGCGGGCGGCATTGCGGGTGGCGGCGGCGCGGGCAGCCAGCCCATCCAGCGCGCCGCGCACCTCATAGACATGGGAGATCGCGGCCTCGTCCAGCGGCACCACGCGCAGGCCGCGCCGGCCGGCTTCCTCCAGGAAGCCCTGGCGTTTCAGCAGCATCAGCGCCTGGATGACCGGCTGGCGCGAGACATTCAGGCTGGCCGCCAGCTCCTCCTGCGTGACCCGTTGTCCGGCCTCCAGCTGGCCGTCACAGATCGCGTCCAGAATGGCATCATAGACGCGGTCGGCGAGTTGCGGCTGCAGGGTGATCGGCTTCATTTGCATACTGTATACAAACGAAGGGTGCGTCTGGAGTCAAGACGCCTTATCGAACGCTGATATGCGCCGCTTGCCGTCTAACCCCAGCGTCTATCCGCTTCGGGGCATCAGCACCCAATAATCGAGATCGAGCACGACAGAGGAATCCTCGCCTTCGGCACCGGGAAAATCGCCGCAAGGCCGGTCTTTCGTGGCCACGGTGCGCAGGCGCAGCGCACCGACATCCGTGCGCTCAGGGAGAGGCTGGCGGTCCAGTACCTGGCTCCAGGCGTAGATTGTGTCGCCGGCGAAGCTGGGCGCGGCATGCCGGCCGCCATTGATGGCGGCGATGAAGGCGGCGTTGGCCAGCCCGTTGAAACTCAGCGCGCGGGCCAGCGACATCACATGCCCGCCATAGACCAGCGGCCGTCCGAACCGGCTGTCCTGCGCCAGATGCCGGTCGAGATGCACCCGCGCGTTATTCTGGTAGAGGCGGGTGGCCATCATATGCTCGGACTCGCCGATGCTCATGCCGTCGATATGGTCGATGCGCTCGCCCACTTCGTAATCCTCCCACAGATGGCGGGAGCCGGCGGCATCCGCATCGTAGCCGCTGAAATCGGCACCCGCCGGCACGGTCAGCGCGTCGGCAGGGACCAGCGATGGCAGGTCGGGGACATAGGTCTCGGGCGTTGCCGCCGATTCGTTCCGCTTGCGGACCATCACCCAGCGGTTCCAGCTGACGACCGTCTCGTCATACTGGTTGCGGGTCAGGGAGCGCACATAGACGATGCCGGCCTTGCCGTCGGAGGTCGGGCGCAGGCCGATCACCTCCGAGATTGTGGATAGCGTGTCGCCCGGATAGGCGCGGGTCTCGAAGCGCAGATCGGCATAGCCCAGATTGGCGACGGCATTTACCGAGATGTCCGGCACCGTCTTGGCGATGGCGATGTGGAAGACCAGCAGATCGTCCAGCGGCGCGCCCAGCAGGCCGATGGACCCGGCGAAACCGGCGGCGGACTGTACCGGGAAGCGGCTGCCGGTCAGTGCCAGGTTCAGCGCCACATCGCCGGTGGTCACGGTGCGCGGGGTGGCATGGCGGAAGCTCTGGCCGAGGCGGAAATCCTCGAAGAAATTGCCGGGACTGGATTTCGGCGTGGGAGTCGTCATGGCATGGCTTCCGGTTGCAGCTGGCACTTTCGCGGGGGGACTATTCACGAGGCATGCCGGCATGGCAAGCTTGCGGCCCGCCATCCTGCCGCTTTCCCGCCTGCTTCCGGTCCCGCCGATGAATGTCCTCTCCATCCAGTCCGCCGTTGCCTATGGCCATGTCGGCAATGCCGCGGCCCAGCCGGCGCTGCACCGGCTGGGCCATACGGTCTGGCGGGTCGATACGGTCGGTTTCTCCAACCATCCGGGGCATGGAAAATTTACTGGCCAGGTGCGGCCGGCGGCGGAGGTGTCGGCGGTATTGCAGGGCATTGCCGGCCTCGACGTTTACCGGCGTTGTGCCGCCGTGCTGTCCGGCTATCTGGGCGAGGCAGGAACTGCCAGCGCCGTTGCCGATGCCGTTACGCAGGTGAAACGGGCCAACCCGCAGGCCGTCTATCTGCTCGATCCGGTGATGGGCGATGCGGGCCGCGTCTATGTGCGTGATGGCGTGCCGGCGGCGATGGCGGAGCGGCTGCTGCCGCTGGCCGATATCGTGGCGCCGAACGCGTTCGAACTGTCGTTGTTGGCGGACCGGCCGGTCCGCGATATGGCGACGGCCGTCGCGGCGGCGCGGGTGCTGCTGGCGCGCAGCGTGGGATTGGGGCCATCGCTGGTGCTGGCGACGGGGCTGCGACTGGAGGGCGGCAGGGTCGCCACGCTGGCGGTTACGCATGCGGAAGCGCATGCCGTCACCGCGCCCTGGATCGACCGGCCGATTTTCGGCACCGGCGATCTGTTCGGCGCGCTGTTTCTCGGTCACTGGCTGGAGGCACCGGGGGATGCGGTGCACGCGCTGCGGCTGGCCGCCAGCGGCATGGCCGAGGCCGTCGCCGCGACCGATGCCGCCAACAGCTCCGAACTGGTGCTGATCCCCAATCTGGAGCGCATCTGCCAGCCGCCGGTGCTGCTGCCCGCGGAACGTGTCTAAGTTTACTCTCTCGTCATCCTCGGGCTTGACCCCCATGGGCGCCTTGGGGATCCAGGGGCGGTGCTTTGCCTGAAACCTAACGGCTTGCTGCCCTGGATTGCCGGGTCAAGCCCGGCAATGACAGACAAAAGAAGGGCCTGGCCCGGCCTCAGTGCCGGAAATGGCGCATGCCGGTGAAGACCATGGCGATGCCGGCCTCGTCGGCTGCGGCGATCACCTCATTGTCGCGCATCGAGCCGCCCGGATGGATGACGGCGGTCGCCCCGGCCTCGACGGCGGCCAGCAGCCCGTCGGCGAAGGGGAAGAAGGCGTCTGACGCCACGACCGAACCGCGCGTCAGCGGCTCCTTCTCGCCGGCGGCTTCCGCCGCATCCTGCGACTTGCGGGCGGCGATGCGCGAGGAATCGACGCGGCTCATCTGACCGGCGCCGATGCCGACGGTGGCCCCGCCCTTCACATAGACGATGGCGTTCGACTTCACATGCTTGCAGACGGTGAAGGCGAACAGCAGATCGGCGATTTCCTTTTCCGTCGGCTGGCGCCTCGTCACCACCTTCAGGTCGGATGCGGCGATGTGGCCATTGTCGCGGGTCTGCAGCAGATAACCGCCTGCCAGCGAACGCAGCGTCATGCCGCCGGCGTGCGGGTCGGGCATGCCGCCGGTCAGCAGCAGGCGGAGATTCTTCTTCTTCGCCAGCAGTTCCTTCGCCTCGTCATCGGCGTCCGGCGCGATGATGACTTCGGTCAGGATGCGGGAAATCTGCTCCGTCGTGGCGGCGTCCAGCGTGCGGTTCACCGCGATGATGCCGCCGAAGGCGCTCACCGGATCGCAGCGCAGCGCCCGTGCATAGGCGTCGGCGACGTCCTTGCCCTGCGCCACGCCGCACGGGTTGGCGTGCTTGATGATGGCAACGGCGGGCTCGGTGAATTCGGACACCAGCTCGAAGGCGGCGTCGGTATCGTTCAGATTGTTGAAGCTCAGCTCCTTGCCCTGCACCTGCGTCGCCGTGGCGATGCCGATGCGCGGCGCGCCGCCGGTGTAGAAGGCGGCCTGCTGGTGCGGGTTCTCGCCATAGCGCAGCACCTGCTTCAGTTCGCCGCCAACGGCAATGCGGCGCGGGAAAATGTCGCCCAGTTGCCCGGCGAACCAGCCGGAGATCGCCGCATCATAAGCGCCGGTGCGGGCATAGGCGGCAGCAGCCAGCTTGCGGCGCAGCGCCAGCGAGACCGCACCCTTGTTCTCCGCCATTTCCTGCTTCAGCGGCGCATAGTCGGCGGGATCGACCACCACGGCGACGAAACCGTGATTCTTCGCTGCCGCGCGGATCATCGCCGGGCCGCCGATATCGATATTCTCGATGGCTTCGTCGAAATCGGCGCCCTTCGCGACGGTCGCCTCGAACGGGTAGAGATTGACCACCAGCAGATCGATGGGGGCGATGCCGTTGGCCTCCATCGCCTGCACATGCTCCGGCAGGTCGCGGCGCGCCAGCAGCCCGCCATGGATGGTCGGGTGCAGCGTCTTCACGCGGCCATCCATGATCTCCGGGAAGCCGGTATGGTCGGCGACCTCGGTCACCGGCACGCCGGCGGCGGACAGCGCCTTGGCGGAGCCGCCGGTGGACAGGATCTCCACGCCATGGCCGGCGAGGAACTGCCCCAGCTCGACCAGTCCGGTCTTGTCGGAAACGGAAATCAGCGCGCGGCGGATGGATACCAGATTGGCGTCGGCCATGGGTCGCTCCAGCGGTCGGGAAAGTTGCGGCACCGTCTAGACCATGCAGGCGGGCGAGACAAGCGCCGGATCGCCGCAGCCGCTGATATACCGCCTCAACCCTGCGGTTTGCCCTTGTCCCTGCGCTGCAGCTGCGATTCGCGGATGCCGATATAGGTCGCCGCGGCGAAGATCAGGGCGCCGCCGACATAGGTCCAGGCATCCGGGATTTCCGCGAACAGGATATAGCCCAGCGCCGTGGTCCAGATCAGCTTGGCGAAATCGACCGGCAGCACGGTGGAGGCGTCGGCCTCGTGCAGCGCCTGGTTCATGCAGGTCTGCGCGATGGTGCCGAGGAAGGCGATCAGCGCCAGCGCGGCATATTGCTCCAGCGTCGGCCATTGCCAGAAGGGAATGGCGGCGACCAGCGTCATCGGCGCCATGAAGATCGCCATATAGGCGGTGATGGCGACGCTGGATTCGGTGGCCGACAGCTTCTTGATGCACAACAGTGCCAGCGCCCACATGGCGGAGGAGAACAGCACCAGCATGGAGCCGGTATCGATCTCGACGAAGCCGGGCCGCAGGATGATCAGCGTGCCGGCGAAGCCGATGATCATCGCCACCCAGCGCCGCATCCGCACCACCTCGCCCAGGATCAGTGCTGCGCCCAGCGTGGCGAACAGCGGGGCGGAGAAGCCCAGCGCCGTCACCTGCACCAGCGGCGTGATCGACAGGGCGAAGAAGAAGCTCAGCATCGCCACCGTGTTCAGCGCGCCGCGCAGCGCATAGAGCCCGAGATGCCGGGTGCGCAGCACGCCGAAGCCGACCCGCTGCAGCACCGGCAGCAGCAGGATCAGCATGAAGAAATTGCGGAAGAAGGCGATCTCGAACGGATGCAGCCCGGTCGAGGCGTGGCGGATCGCGGCGTGCATCGAGGCGAAGGCCGCCGTCGCCACCAGCATCAGCAGCAGCCCCTTCAGGGCCGGTGGCAGGCGGTGATAGCGGTACAGCACGGACGAGGCCCCTTCACGGCGTCGCGGGATAGGGCCGGTTTACTCCCCCGGCTCGACCTTGCGCAAGGCAAGCGGCTCGCCCTGATATTCCGGCACCAGCCGGCGGACCAGAGCCAGGGTCTGGTCGGTGCGCCGGGTGCGCGCCGCCTCGCCCAGCTCCTCCAGCGCCCGGTTCAGCAGGGCATGATCGACGGTGCGCGGCGTGGCGATCTGCAGGCCGCTCAGGCTGGTCGGCTGCAAGGCCTCCAGGCCATGGAAAAGCTCTTCATGCAGCTTCTCGCCGGGGCGCGGACCGGTATAGACGATGTCGATATCGACGCCCGGCGTCAGGCCGGCCAGCCGGATCATCTGCTGCGCGAGATCGAGGATGCGGATCGGTTCGCCCATATCCAGCACGACGATGGCGCCGCCTTCCTCGACATGCGGGTCGGTGAGGGTGCAGGCCTGCAGCACCAGCTCCACCGCCTCGCGCACGGTGAGGAAATAGCGCTTCATCTCCGGATCGGTCACGGTCAGCGGCCCGCCCCGCGCCAATTGGCGCTGGAACAGCGGCACGACCGAGCCGGTGGAGCCCAGCACATTGCCGAAACGCACCGTGGTGAAGCGGGTGCGCGGGCCACCGGCGCGACGGCGCTCCAGAATGTCCAGCGACTGGCAATAGGCCTCGGCCAGGCGCTTGGTGGCGCCCATCATGCTGGCCGGGTTGATCGCCTTGTCGGTGGAGATCAGCACCATGGTCGGCACGCCGGATTCGACGCAGGCATCGGCGACGTTGCGGGTGCCGATCACATTGGTCAGCACGCCCTCGTTCGGGTTCGCCTCGACCATCGGTACATGCTTCAGCGCGGCGGCGTGGAACACAACATCGGGCCGTTCGCGGGCAAACACGTCGGACACCCGCAAGCGGTCGCGCACATCGCCCAGGATGGCGACGCGCGACAGGTCGGGATGGCGCTCCGACACTTCCAGATCGATCTCGTAAAGCTGGAACTCGGCATTATCCATGAGGGTCAGCCGCGCCGGCCCCAGATCGCTGATCTGGCGTACCAGTTCGCCGCCGATGGTGCCGCCGGCACCGGTCACCAGCACCCGGCGCCCGGCGATCAGCGCGCTTACCGCATCGCGGTTCAGCACGGTCTGCGGGCGGCCGAGCAGATCCTCGACATCGATCGGCTTGATCTCAATTTCGGTATCGAAACGGCCTTCGAGATTGGTCAGGCGCGGCAGACGCGACAGCTTGATGCCCAGCCGGTCGCCGATCGCCAGCAGCTCGCGCACATCCGTGCCCTCGACGCGCTTGGGCGTGATGATCATGCGCTCGGGCCGGAGCCCGCGCCGGTCCAGCTCATCGACAATGCGCGGCAGTTCCTCGAAGGTGCCCATGACCTCGATGTCGCGGATCTTGCGGCCGACCCGGCCGGCCTTGTGATCGATGACGCCGACCACCCGGTAAGGGGCGAGGCGCAGGCGGCTCATCTCGCGGATGAACAGGTCGGCCTCGTCGCCGGCGCCGACCAGCAGCACCGGGACGCGGCGCTGGCTGTCGCGCTCCAGCACGCCCAGCAGGGCGCGGTCCTTCAGGACGCGGTACATCAGGCGCGGACCAGCCAGCAGGGCGGTCATCACGAAGAGGTTGATGATCACCAGCGAGCGGGGAATATCGTCCAGCCGGGTGATGAGGAACAGGGCGGCCAGGAACAGCAGGTTGGTCAGCGCGACGACGCGCAGGATTTGCATCACATCGCCGACCGAGGCGTAGCGCCAGATGCCGCGGTCCAGCCGCATTGCGGCGATGACACCGGTCGCCGCCACCACGAACACGCCGAAGGCCAGCAGGACCGTGTTTCGGTCCAGCGTCAGCACCGCATCGCCAAAGCGCAGATAGAGTGACAGCAGGAAGGACACCGCTGCCATGGCGATGTCGTGCAGGTTGGTGACAATAATCCGCTGTACTTGGCGGTTCGTCACTGCCGTGCCCCGATTTGCATGACGGCCGAGACCCTCGCTGTCCATCCAGATCCGAAAATAGCACGTCCCCGGAAGGTATCCTACAAGCCGTTCAAATTGCTGGCTTGTATGGTCCGAAGGAGGGCCTGCTCCATGTCAAACGGGTGACGCCACGAAAGAGTTGCCGAAAACCGTGCGGCATCGACGGAAAAACTACCGACCAGCCGCCTTCCTGCCTCCGGACCGAGCAGCAAACGCAACAAACCCGCGGGGCCAGGGATCAGCAGCGGTCGCTGGCCAGCGGCGGTACGTAAGCGCCCGATCAGCTGGGCCAGGGATATTTCCTCCGCATCATTCAGGAGAAAACGCTGGCCCCCGGAGACCGGATGGGTTTCCAGGCAATGCCTTATGGCATCTACCATATTACCCACATAAAGCATCGCTCGCCGATTGTCGATACTGGCAACGGGCAGCGGCACGGGAATCAGCGCCAACCGCAGCAGCCGGGCGAAGTTCCCGCCGGCACCCGGCCCATAGACCAGGGGCGGGCGTATTATGGTGGCACTTGGCAGCAGCTCCAGCACTGCAGCCTCCGCCGCCAGCTTGCACTGCGCGTAGGGCGTGGCCGGGGCCGGCGTGTCCGTATCGCGGAAGGACTGGCCGGGCAGCGTCTCCTCGCCCATCACTTTGGCGCTGCTGATCTGCACGAAACGCATGATACCGGCGGCGGAAGCGGCGCGGGCCAGTGTCGCGGCGCCATCGACGGTAATGCGCCGCAGGCTGGCCTCGTCCAGGCCGCTCTGATCGGCAGGCGAGGCGAGATGGACGACGGCCTCAATGCCGGATAATGCCGCGCGCCAGTCGGTTGCCGGTCCGATATCGCCGACGATGACGGGTTCCACGCCGTCGGCCAGGGGGGCAGGCAGCGGCCCTGGCCGGCGCTGCGCGCCGCGCAGCCGGTGGCCATGCGCCAGCAGATGCTGGCTCAGCGCCCGCCCCAGATAGCCGCCGGCACCGGTGACGAGGATATGCATAATTAGCTGGTGCCCTTTGGCCGCGCCCGTACCATCCAGCCCAGCAGGCCGGCGGTGACCAGCGCCGCCCCGGCCAGCGCCGGCAGTTCATGCCCGGCGGCCGCCAGCATCGCCAGCAGGATCAGCAACGCATTGCCGCCGGCGACCATTGTGCTGACCGTGGCGTGGCTGAAGCCGCGCCGCACCGCCTGCTGGTAGAAATGTTCGCGATGGCCATGCCAGAATTTCTCGCCGCGCAGCACGCGGCGGACCAGCGTGATGCTGGCATCGGCCAGATAATAGGCCGGCAGGATCAGCGCCGCTGCCCATTGTCCGGCGGCGGCGGCCGACAGCAGCAGGAAGCCCAGCAGATAGCCCAGCGGCACGCTGCCGACATCGCCCAGGAACAGCCGCGCGGGCTGCCAGTTGAACCACAGGAAACCGGCGGCGGCGGCGGCCAGCATCAGCAGGGGCGGCTGCCAGGCAGCCCCTATGCCGGCATCTGGGCCGGCCCCGGTGCCGCCCCCTGCGCCGGCCGAGATGCCAACCAGGACCAGACCCAGCGCCAGCGCCACGGTCTGTACCCCGGCCATCCCGTCGATGCCATCCATGAAGTTGAACAGATTGACGAACCACAGCCACAGCAGCGCGGCAGCCAGCAGATCCAGCCAGCCGGGCAGCAGTCCCTGGAACACCGGCCCGGCATCGGCCAGCACCAGCATGCCCAGCAGAACCGCCAGCAGCTGCGCCAGCAGCCGCATCGCGGCCGTCAGGTCGAACAGATCGTCGAGGAAGGAGATGGCGGCCAGCCCGGCCGCTGCCGCCAGCAGCAGCGCCATGACTGGCAGCAGGGCCGGCATCGTCAGCGCATAGGCGATCCAGCCAGCGGCAATCGCGGCCATCACGGCGATGCCGCCGCCGCGCGGTACCGGGCTGGCGTGGCTCGACCGGCGATTGGGATGATCCAGCACGGCATGGCGCAGCAGCAGGCCGATCACGGCGCGCGTCGCCAGCGCCGCCAGCAGCAGCACCCCGAGCGGGGCCGCCATCGACCAGACCCAGCCTGCCGCCATCGCCGTTACACCTTTCCCGCTTGTACCTTGTCAGGCGCGCGCTTTTCTTCGCGCCGCAGTGCCCATTTCATGACCGTTCCGTTTCCGGAAAGGGTTCCGGAAACGATGATCTGCTGGCTGCGTTTCATCTCGCCGCGCTGGCCGAGATAGACGCTGTCCGCCAGTGCCAGCGTGCCGCCGCTGGCCAGCATGCGCCAGCCTTGCCCGCCGGGCAGCCGCAGCAGCACGAAAGCACCGTTCTGGCTGACCGATGCCTTCACCTTCGGATGCAGATGGAAGCGCACGGCGAAGTGCTCGCCGCCGCTGCCGGTCAGCACATCCTCGCCGCGCACATCGGCGCCATCGGCGGACAGGAACAGCCGGCGCCGGTGGGTCAGCATCAGCCGTTCCGCATAGCCGTCATGGCTGGCATCGATGAGCTGGTCGCCGTCCTGCTCCTGGCGGTCGGCGGTCACCCGGGCCGGACCGCGGCCCGGCGCGCCATCGCCCAGCACTTCGGCGGAGTTCACGTCATCGACCACCAGCGTCGAATGCGCCGCGGTGGCGCGCAGCGCCCGGTTCCAGTCGGGCCGGCCGCTGGCGGCGCCGCAATTCACGATCAGCCGCTCCTTGGCGACGCTCATTTCGAAGGATAGCAGGCCGGCATGGGCGCAGCCGTCCAGCGTGCCGGGCTGGCCGGCATCGAGAATCAGCAGGGTGCGGGCGGCGGAGAGACGGTGGAATCCTGACGCGCCGGGCGCGTTTTGCGGGCGGATCTTCGCTTCCGACTGTGCCAGAACGGCGTCGATCAGCAGTGGGTCTTCCTCGTTGGAATCATTGAACAGCGCCAGCCCGCCATCGCCGTGGCGCAGGGTGCGCAGCATCGCCGCCATGCGCTCGATGGCGCTGTCCACCGCGTCGGGCACCGGGTCGCCGGTGGCGCGCAGGCAGGCGCGGATGTCGATCAGGTCGCGCAGCACGGCAAGATGACGCGAGGGGCTGCGCGAGGCGTGACAGCCATCGGGCAGGATTTGCCGCGGCAACCGCTCGGCCAGCAGCCGGCAGCCCTGCGCCTGCAGAGCGGTCTCGGTCGGCAGGGCCGCGCCGGCATAGATCAGCCCCTTGGCTGCCTGCACCAGGCCTGATCCGTCAGCAGCGGTCGCGGCAATGCGGCCCAGATGCCGTGCCTGGCGGAACAGGCTGTCGAGAAAACGGGCGCGGAACTCGTCGTCGGCGCTGGCGCAGAAGAAATCGTGATGGCCGATCCAGTTGGCGATGCGCTCGCCCAGTATGTCGGCCTCCCAGGCGAAGGCGTCCCAGTCGGCGTAGCGGTCGATCCAGTCGGCAACCAGTTCGCGCGCGCGGCGCCGCGCCATGTCGCCGCCGACCTGACGCAAATCGCGCAGCCAAGAAAACCCGTTCAGCGCCGCCTGCCAGTCGCCGGTCGCGTCTTCCGGAACCCAGGTGTCGGGGTCGCGCGGATCGGCCGACAGCAGCACGACATGGCCGAGCAGCGAGAAGCGGCCTTCCAGGATCATCCGGCCGTGATCGGAATGGCCGGGCCAGCTGTCGGTGGGAACGGTGGCAAGCTGGTCGGGCGCGCGGCCGGACAGGATGTAGCGATAGAGCGGCGTGCCATAGGCGAAGGTTCGGACCGTCCGCCAGAGACCGCCCCGCCTGGCGCCCTGATCGCCGCCCTGATGGCCCTCGCGCGTGCCGTTCAACCCTACTTGCCCCTCAAGGTCTGGATGTTGGTGGCATAAGCGGCGGTGCCCCCGGCGAAGGTGGCGGTGCCGGCGACCAGTACATCGGCGCCGGCGGCGATCACCTGCGGCGCGGTGCGGGTGTTGACGCCGCCATCCACCTCCAGCTCGATCGCCCGGCCGCTGTCGTCGATCATCCGGCGCAGCCGGGCGATCTTGTCGAGCTGGCTGTCGATGAAGCTCTGCCCGCCGAAACCGGGATTGACGCTCATCACCAGAATCAGGTCGATATCGCCCATCAGATATTCGACCGCTTCCACGGGGGTCGCCGGATTCAGCACGATGCCGGCCTTCTTGCCGAGCGATTTGATGAGCTGCACGGTGCGGTGCGGGTGGGCGCCGGCCTCTGGATGGAAGCTGATAATGTCGGCGCCGGCCTCGGCGAAGGCCTCGATGAAGGGATCGACCGGCGCGATCATCAGATGCACGTCGAAGGGCAGGGCGCTGTGCGGGCGCAGTGCCTTCACCACCAGCGGGCCGATGGTCAGGTTCGGCACGAAATGCCCGTCCATCACATCGACATGCACATAATCGGCGCCGGCCTCGGTCAGCGCGCGTACTTCCTCGCCCAGCCGGGCGAAATCGGCGGACAGAATCGACGGGGCAATCTTCACGGGTCGGGACATGCTGCGTTCCTTATCGCGTTAACCAAGACGCCGCAAGCGCGCGGCATAGAATCCATCAAGTCCGCCCTGTTCCGCAAGATGGCAGGGCAGGGTGCGCAAATCGCCATCCGGCGTCACGCACTCGCTCCAGCCGCCAATCTCGGCAGGATCGACCGGCACCCGTTCCCACGCGGCCGGGGCACGATCGAGCAGGGCGGCGATGCGCTCCTCGCCTTCCGCCGGCAACAGCGAGCAGGTGGCATAGACCAGCAGCCCGCCCGGTTTCACCAGTTCGGCGGCGTGATCGAGCAGCCGGTCCTGCAGTGCGGACAGCTTGGTGACGTCGGCGGGCGTCTTGCCCAGCGCCACATCGGGATGGCGGCGGATCGTGCCGGTGGCGCTGCAGGGCGCGTCCAGCAACAGGGCATCGGCGGGTTCGGCGGGTGTCCAGACGGTACCGTCGGCGGCCTCCACGCCGGCGGACAGGCCGAGGCGCTCCAGATTCCGCGACAGCCGTTGCAGCCTTTTCGCCGACCGGTCGATGGCAGTGACATGCGCGCCCATCGCGGCCAGCTGTGCGGTCTTGCCACCGGGGGCGGCGCACAGATCGATCACATTCTTGCCGGCGACATCGCCCAGCAGAAGCGCCGGCAGGGCGGCGGCGGCGTCCTGCACCCACCAGGCGCCTTCGGCATAACCGGGTAGATCCGATATGGCGCCGCCGAAGCCGCGCCGGATGGTGCCGGTCGGCAGCAGGACCCCTTCCAGCCTTTCGGCCCAAAGCGCCGCGTCGGTCGCCACGCTGATGTCGAGCGGCGGATCGGTCAGGTTGGCGGCGGCGATGGCGCGGGCGGTCGTATCGCCATAGACAGTGCTGAGCAGATGCCACAGCCAGTCCGGCATGTTCAGGCGGGCGGCATCCTGCGCCTCTAGCAGCGCCTTGCCGTCACGGTCGAGCCGGCGCAGCACCGCGTTCGCCAGCCCCTTGAAGCCGGCATGGCGGGTCTTTCCCAGCAGCGAGACGGCGGAATCGATGGCGGCATGGGCCGGCACGTCGAGAAACAGCAATTGCACGACGCCCAGCCGCAAGGCATGGCGCACCGGCTGGGCCGAGGCCGCGAGAGGCTTTTCCAGGCATTGCGCGATCAGATCGTCGGCCTGGCCCAGGCGCTTCAGTGTGGTGCTGGCGATCAGCCGGGCGAAGCCCCGGTCGCGGGCCGACAGCCGGTCGCCCCCAGCCTTATCGCCGGCCGCCTCGTCGAACGCGTCCTCCAGCGGCCGGTTGCGGTCCAGAACGGCGGATAGCGTGGCCAGCGCCACGGCGCGGTCGGCATAGGAACGGGGCATGGTGTGCTTCAGTAGTGTCCGGTTTCGCCGGCAGGATTGCCGAAGGGCGGAAAATCGCTCATCGCCTGGGTTTCGCGATGATGGTCGAGCGCCCAGTGCACGCTGGGGAAGGCGATCTCCTGGCGCGGTATATCCTCCCAGCGGAACAGCGCCACCTCCTGCGATTCCTCGCCCGCCGCCACCTCGGGCGACAGCAGGCGGGCGCGGTAGATCAGCTGCACCTGGCTGATGCGCGGGATGTTATAGACCGCCAGCAGGCGCTCGATCTCGATGCGGGCTGTTGCCTCCTCGAAGGCCTCGCGTACCGCACCGGCCTCGGTCGATTCGTTCAGCTCCAGATAACCCGCCGGCAGCGTCCAGTAGCCGATGCGCGGCGGAATGGCGCGGCGGCACAGCAGGATACGGTCCTCGTGCAGGCAGATGGCGCCGACCACGATCTTCGGATTGTCGTAATGGATGAAGCCGCAATCGTCGCAGATCAGCCGCGGCCGGTTGTCGCCTTCGGGCACGCGACGGTTCACCGGCCCCCTGTTGAGGGAAGAGTCCAGAGTCGTTTCGTCGGCCTGGAAATCGGGCCTGTCTGAGGAATCGCGCGACATGCGCCTAGATTTGGCGGGCTTTATCGGCGGCGGCAAGCGGAAATACCGGTCCTGCGCGGCGGAATGTACAGTGAAGGGAGCATGAAAAAGGCCGGCAAGAGCCGGCCTGGGAGATTATTGCAGGATAATCCGGCGTCAGACGGAAATGTCGAGCTGGGAGCCGCGCGCATCCGTGTTTGCCTGGCTGGCCTGTCGCGCGTTGCTGGCGTCGAACAGGCGACCGCCATCACGCTGCTGGTTCTCGCGGGTGCGCTCGTCCTGACGCTGCCGCTCGGCAACCTGGCGGTTGCTGGTGACCGCTTCCGGCGTGACCTGCACCGGCTCACCGCGAATCTCCGCAGGCCGCGGGGGCACCACGGTCGTGGTCGGCGTTGGCGCGACGGTCGGGGCGAAAGGTTGCAACATAAAAATACTCCTACGCCCATAAGATAGTCCTGATGCGAGAGGAATGCAAGGTTCTGCGGAGTATCGGCCGGAGTCGCCGGGGAATCCGCAAATGACCCTGGCATTACCGGTTCTCTTTCCCGTCCCCTTTGGACGTGCCCTTCTGGGTGTGCGACGGCAGGACGCATGGATTGTCCGGCCCTGGTCCCGCTATAAAAGCAGACTGCGATTAACCTTCCGATCTTTTCCGACCGTTGCGAAAGACTGTCCGATGTCTTCCACCCTGCTGCGCCGCGCCCTGTTGATCTTCATCGCCGGTGCGCTCGTGTTGCTGATCGCCCTGGCGGGGCGCGTCTATATGATGATGCAGCAGGACGCGCCGGAGGGGGTGGCCACGCTGATCGGCGGACCGTTCGAGCTGGTGGACCAGGACGGCAAGCCGCGTCGCGACAGCGATTTCCGCGGCCAGTACATGCTGGTGAATTTCGGCTACACCTATTGCCCGGATGTCTGTCCGCTGGGCCTGCAGGTTATGGCCCAGGCGCTCGACATGCTGCCGGAGGAGAAGGCGGCGAAGATCGCGCCGATCTTCATCACTGTCGATCCGGCGCGCGACACGGTCGAGCAGATGAAGAACTATGTCGGCTTCTTCCATCCGCGCATGGTTGGTCTCACCGGCACGCCGGAACAGGTGGCCGGGGCCGCCAAGGCCTACCGGGTCTATTACAAGAAGGTCGAGAGCGAGAGTGCCGCCGACTATCTGATGGACCACAGCGCGATCATCTACCTGATGGGGCCGGACGGTAACTATCTTGCCAATTTCACGCATGAGACCCCGCCGGAACGGATGGCCGAGACCCTCGACAAGATGCTATAAGGCGCGCGACAGCGCCGCCGCTTGATTCGCGGCGCCTTTCGCCCATAGAATTGTGAAAGCGCTTACAAACATTTCCGCAGGAGACCCCAGATGAGCACCCTGACCGGCCCGGCGGGCGTCGTCGCCGCCAGCCTTACCGCGTTCAAGCCCGACCTTTCCATCGATACCGAGCGCACCCTCGCGCATGCCAAATGGCTGCTCGCCAATGGCTGCGACGGCGTGCTGATCTTCGGCACCACCGGCGAGGCGAACTCGCTGTCCGTTGCCGAGCGGCTGGAAGTCATCGAGGCGATCGGCAAGTCCGACCTGCCGAAGGACAAGCTGATGATCGGCACCGGCTGCTGCGCCATCCCGGACACGGTCGCCCTGTCAAAGGCGGCGCTGGCCGCCGGCGTCGTGCGCCTGCTGATGCTGCCGCCCTTCTACTACAAGAACCAGTCGGAGGACGGGCTCTACGCCGCCTTCGCCACTGCCATCGACCGGATCAACGATCCGCGGATGAAGATCTTCCTCTATCACTTCCCGCAGATGTCGGGCGTGCCGATCCCCGATGCCGTGACCGCGAAGCTGATCAAGAATTACCCCGGCATCGTGGTGGGCATGAAGGACAGCTCCGGCGATTTCGAGCATATGAAGAAGATGCTGACCGAGCATCCGGGCTTCGAGCTGTACTCCGGCACCGAGAAGTACCTGCTGGATGTGCTGCGCCTGGGTTCGCCCGGCACCATCTCGGCCACGGTGAACGTGACCTGCGCCCAGGCCGCAAAGGTCTATGCCAACTGGAAGAGCGACCAGGCCGATGCCCTGCAGGCCGAGATGACGGCCCAGCGCGTCGCCATGGAAAGCGCGCCGGCGGCCAGCGCCATGAAGGAGATGATCGCCCGGCAGACCGGCGATGCCGCCTGGCGTCCGGTGCGGCCACCCTTCGTGGCGATCTCCGACGAGCGCTATGCCGCGCTGGAGGAGAAGCTGGCTCAGACCCAGTTCCGCTTCCCCGGCACCCAGGCCAAGGCCGCCGAATAGGTTATTCGGTTCCCTTTTTCGGTGACAGAAACCCCGCTCTCCGGAGCGGGGTTTTTCGTTGCGGACAAGATGGTTACCGTTGAATGGCTGTACGGAGTGGCAGGGCGAAGGGAATAAACACGAAATAATTGCGTTGAATAGGCCTAATCAATAGCCACCTTTATCATAGAGTTAATTTGATTTTTGGCTGGAAATTTAAGAATTTTTTTCAGGCAGAAGAATTATTGTCAGGAGTTATGCAATGACCGACAAGAAAAGCTTCATGCAGAAGTTTGACGATTTCCAGCCCAGCAAGGCTCTTTGGGCCTGGACGACCATCGGCGCCGTGGTCGGCACGGTGCTGATCGGCTTCATCTGGGGCGGTTGGGTTACCGGCAATACGGCGAAAACCATGGCTTACGACGCCGGCAGGGACTCCCGCGCCACCCTGGCGTCCAGCATGTGCATCGACAATTTCCTTGCCGCGCCCGATGCCGCCGGGCAGCTCGCGGCGCTGAAGAAGGAAAGCAGCTGGAGCCGTGACAGCCTGATCGAGAAAGCCGGCTGGACAACCTTCCCGGGCGATTCGAAGCCGGTGCCGGGGGCGGCCGATTTATGCGCCGAGCATCTTGTCGCCGTCGAGCTTTCTGCCGACATGCCGGCCAAGACCTCGGAAGGCACCGGCACGATGACGGACGGTACGATGAAGCCGGGTGCGACCATACCGAATTGATACACGGGTGACCCAGCGTCGCAGAAACAGTCCCGCCTTTTCAGGCGGGACTGTTTTGTCAGGCGGCGCGCGGCGCCTCCCATTCCGCCAGCTGCTTCAGCTCGGCGAGGCCGGTCTCGAACATCCCGCCGACCATCTTCTCGGAGTTGCAGACCAGGCTGAAGGCCTTGCCTGCGACGTTCATCGGGCCTTCCATCGCCCAGGTGAGGTGCGTGCCCTGCGGGGAGGGTTCCAGCGTGAAGGTGACGCGGTTGCTGGCCTTCATCGGCCGGCTCATCTCCAGCGCGAGGGCGATATGCCTGTGCGGGATGCTCTCGACGATGCGGATGCTGCCGGTCCCGCACTGCCGGTTGCCGTCCCAGGCGAGCGTGGCGCCGACGCCCTTGTCCGGGCCGGTGAAGGTACGCTTCATGTTGGGATCGGACCGCTCGAACGGCGACCAGTCGATGCCGCGCCGGACATTGTTCAGGATGGCGAACACCGTCTCCGGCGGCGCGTCGATCACCGTCGAGCGGGCGACGCGGAAGCTGTCCGGCTGCCGCGCGATAGCGATGGCCAGGGCGGCGAGAATCGCCAGAACCGCAATCGTTACGATCCAGAAAAGAGTCATCTTGGCCTCCTGAGCATAAAAGTTGATATCAACTTAAAAAGGCACTGTCAAAGCATAAAGAAACGGCGCCGGACTTCCGGCGCCGTCTGGATCATTCACCGGACGCGGTCGATCAGTTCAGGCGCTTCTCGGTCTCGCGGTCGAACAGATGCACCTCGCCATCGGCTGGCCGCAGATAGATCGTGTCGCCGGGACGGGCCTGCGCCACGCCGGGCAGGCGGGCGGTCAGATGCGCCTCGGTGCCCTGGATGGTGCCATAGACCAGCGTGTCGGCGCCCAGCATTTCCACCAGATCGACGGCGACTTCCAACGTGTCGGCGGTCTTGTCCTGGTGCTGCTGCAGATGTTCGGGGCGAATGCCCAGCATCACCGGATGGCCGTCTGCGGCGCCGAGAACCGCTTCGGTAACCGGCAGGGCGACGCCGCCGCCGAGATCGATGGTGCGGCCCGAATCGGCAAGCCTGGCGGGCATGAAGTTCATCGAGGGCGAGCCGATGAAACCGGCGACGAACATGGTCGCCGGCTTCTCATAGACATCCAGCGGCGTGCCGATCTGCTCCGCCACGCCCAGATTCATGACGACCAGCCGGTCGGCCATGGTCATCGCCTCGACCTGGTCGTGCGTCACATAGATCGAGGTGGTTTTCAGCCGGCGCTGCAGCCGTTTGATCTCCACACGCATCTGCACGCGCAGCTTGGCGTCGAGGTTGGACAGCGGCTCGTCGAACAGGAACACGGCCGGCTCGCGCACGATGGCGCGGCCCATGGCGACGCGTTGGCGCTGGCCGCCCGACAGCTGGCGCGGAAAGCGTTCCAGCAGCTGACCGATCTGCAGCAGCGCCGCGGCGTCCTGCACCCGCTTTTCGATCTCGGGCTTGGGCAGGCCCTTGATCTTCAGCCCATAGGCCATGTTGGCATAGACCGTCATGTGCGGGTACAGCGCATAGTTCTGGAACACCATCGCGATGTCGCGGTCTTTGGGCTCCAGCTGGTTCACCACGCGGTCGGCGATCAAGATGTCGCCGCCGGTGATGTCTTCCAGCCCCGCCACCATGCGCAGCAGGGTGGACTTGCCGCAGCCCGACGGGCCGACCAGCACGATGAATTCCCCGTCCTGGATATCCAGGTCGATGCCATGCAGCACCTGGGTGTCGCCGTATTTTTTGAAGACGTTCTTCAGATGGACGTCAGCCATCGGTATTGACCCTTCCAAGCCTTACTTTTCGGTTTCGACCAGGCCCTTGATGAACAGGCGCTGCATGAAGACGACGATGGCGACCGGCGGCAGCATGGCCAGCATGGCGGTCGCCATGACGGCCGGCCAGTCGGTGAAATCATCCACGCCGATCATCTGGCTGATGCCCATGACAATGGTATTCATGTCCTTGTCGGTGGTGATCAGCAGCGGCCACAGATACTGGTTCCAGCCATAGATGAAGAGGATGACGAACAGCGCCGCGATATTGGTGCGCGACAGCGGCAGCACCACGTCGCGGAAGAAGCGCATCGGCCCGGCGCCATCGATGCGCGCGGCCTCCAGCAGCTCGTCCGGTATCGTCATGAAGAACTGCCGGAACAGGAAGGTCGCGGTCGCCGAGGCGATCAGCGGAATCGTCAGCCCGCCATAGGAGTTCAGCAGCCCGAGATTGGCCACCACCTCGAAGGTCGGCAGGATGCGCACCTCGACCGGCAGCATCAGCGTGATGAAGATCGTCCAGAAGCACAGCATCCGGAACGGAAAGCGGAAATAGACGATGGCGAAGGCCGAGGTCAGCGAGATGGCGATCTTGCCGATGGCAATGACCAGCGCCATGATCAGGCTGTTCAGCATCATCAGCCCGACCGGAATCACCTTGCTCGACCCCTCGAACAGGGCGCGGCTGTAATTCTCGATCATGTGCGGGCCGGGCACCAGCGGCAGCGGCGGGCGCATGATTTCGCCCTGCGTCACGGTGGAGGCGACGAAGGTGATGTAGAGCGGAAAGGCGACGATCGCGATCCCGCTGAGCAGGATCAGGTGGCTGAGGATCGTCAATCCGGGGCGGCGTTCGATCATGGCGCGCTCCTAGTAATGCACGCGGCGTTCGATATAGCGGAACTGCACGACGGTCAGCGAGATGACGATGGCCATCAGGATGACCGACTGCGCCGCCGAACCGCCGAGGTCGAGGCTGACGAAACCGTCGGAGAACACCTTGTAGACCAGCGTCTCGGTGGCCTTGCCGGGGCCGCCCTGCGTGGTCGCGTGGATGATGCCGAACGTGTCGAAGAAGGCATAGACGATGTTGACGACCAGCAGGAAGAAGGTGGTCGGCGACAACAGCGGGAAGATGATCGTCCAGAACCGCCGCGACGGGCCGGCGCCATCGATGGCGGCCGCCTCGATCAGCGATTTCGGGATCGATTGCAGCCCGGCCAGGAAGAACAGGAAATTGTAGCTGATCTGCTTCCAGGCCGCGGCGAAGACGATCAGCCCCATCGCCTGCTCGCCGTTCAGCACATGGTTCCAGTTATAGCCGCTCTGCTTCAGCCAGTAGGCGATGATGCCGATCGACGGGTTGAACATGAACATCCACAGCACGCCGACAATGGCCGGCGCCACGGCGTAGGGCCAGATCAGCAGCGTGCGGTAGGCATCTGTGCCCTTGATCACCCGGTCGGCCATCACGGCCAGCACCAGCGCCATGCCCAGCGACAGCAGCGTGACGGAGACGCTGAACACTGCCGTGGTTTTGAAGGAGCCGAAATAGAGCGGGTCGCGCAGCAGATTCTCGAAATTCTCGAACCAGACGAATTCGCTCGACAGGCCGAACGCGTCCTCGATCAGAAAGGATTGGTACAGCGCCTGGCTGGCCGGCCACAGAAAAAAGACGGCGGTGATGACCAGCTGCGGAAAGACCAGCATCAAGGGCAGCAGGGTCTGGCGAAAGACGACGCGTTTTTCCATCTGGGCGGTCTGATCTGGAGTGCGGGGCGATCCGGAGGCGGTTTATTAACGACCAGGACGGCGCATCGCAAGGATGCGCCGTCCCAGGCCGATATTGAGCGTGAGCGGTGTTACTTGTTGGCCCGCTCGAAGCGACGCAGCAGCTCGTTGCCGCGTGCGACCGCGCTGTCCAGCGCTGCCTGGGCGGTCTTCTGACCGGCCCACACGCCTTCCAGCTCTTCGTCGATGATGGTGCGGATCTGGTCGAAGCTGCCCAGACGCAGGCCCTTGGAATTGTCGGTCGGCGCCTTGCCGGTCATCTGCTTGATGGCGATGTCGGTGCCCGGGTTCTTCTCGTAGAAACCCTGCTTCTTGGTCAGCTCATAGGCCGCCGGGGTGATCGGCAGGTAGCCGGTGTTCTGGTGCCAGTGCGCCTGCATTTCCGGCGAGGCCAGGAAGTCCAGGAAGGTGGCGACGCCCTTGTACTCTTCCTTGGAATGGCCGGCCATCACCCACACCGACGCGCCGCCGATGATGGTGTTGTAGGGCGCACCCTCGACCTCGGCGTGATAGGGCAGGTTGCTGATCGCGAACTCGAACTTCGCTTCCTTCTTCACACCGGCATAACCGGCCGAGCTTTCGAACATCATGCCGCATTCGCCGCTGCGGAAACGGGCACCGGCCTCGTTGCGGCGGCCGGCATAGATGAACTTGCCTTCCTTCGCCCACTTGCCGAGCATGTCGATGTGCTTCACCTGCAGCGGACCGTTGATGGTCAGCTCGGTGTCCATGCCCATCATGCCGTTCGCCTTGGTGGCCAGCGGCACATTGTGATAGGCGCTGAGGTTCTCCAGCTGGGTCCAGGACTGCCAGGAGACGGTCATCGGGCACTCGACGCCGGCGGCCTTCAGCTTGTCAACGGCGGCGCCGACCTCGGTCCAGGTCTTCGGCAGCGACATGGTGTCGATGCCGGCCTTCTTGAACAGGTCCTTGTTCACATACATGACCGGGGTGGAGCTGTTGTACGGGAAAGACAGCATCTTCCCGTCCAGCGTGCTGTAATAGCCGGTCACGGCGGAGAGATAGTTCTTCGGGTCGAACGGGAAGCCGTTCTCGTTCATCACCTCGTACACCGGCTTCACGGCGCCCTTGGCGGCCATCATGCTGGCGGTGCCGACCTCATAGACCTGCAGCAGGTGCGGCTGCTGCTTGGCGCGGAACGCGGCGACGCCGGCGTTCAGGGTCTCGGAGTAATTGCCCTTGTTGGTCGCGACGACCTTGAAGTCCTTCTGCGAGGCGTTGAACTTCTCAACCTGGCCCTCGAGAATTTCGCCGAGGCGGCCGCCCATGGCGTGCCACCACTGAATCTCGGTCTGCGCGCTGGCGGCGCTGGCGCCGGTGAGCGCGGTGGCGATCACGCCAGCGGCGAGTGCAGTTTTGCGGATAATCATGAATAGTCCCCCCTTATATGGGCCCGTCAACGGTAAGCTGGAGCCCTCTTGTAGGCGCAATTCATTATGCTCTCACGACAGTTTTGTGAAGCTTTTATTACGAACACGCGAACTGTAAGGCCCGTCCGCGGCAGGGATTCCGCCGCAAGCTTCGGATAGTGAAATATCGCGCGAAGCGTCAGATTAGCGCCGATAACAGGCGATTAACAGGCGATGGCGAGGAGGCGATCATGCGGACCGAACGGCAGGTAATTGTGGAGCAGGCGGATGAAGCGGCGCGCTGGCTGCAGGTTCTGGCGCGCGATGGCGCGGCTGACGGTCATTTCGTCTATGCGGTGCGCTCGACGAGAATCTATTGCCGGCCGAGCTGCTCCAGCCGCAAGCCCAAGCGCGAGAATGCCTGTTTCTATGACCTGCCGGAGGCGGCTGAACAGGCAGGGTTCCGGGCCTGCAAACGCTGTCGGCCGGAACAGGCGCCTTCCGCGGACCCGCGCATGGCCGCGATGCGGCGCGCCTGCCGGCAGATCGAACAGGCGGACCATGGCGCGGGGCAGGCGGCACCCGATCTGGAAACCCTGGCGGCGGCCGCCGGGCTCAGCCCGTTTCACTTTCAGCGGCTGTTCAAGCAACTGGTCGGGGTGACGCCGAAGCAATATGCGGAAGCGCGGCGGCAGGCGCGGCTGCGCCATCATCTGCGCAAGGGTGAGGCCGTCGGCAGCGCGCTCTATGGCGCCGGCTATGGCTCCAGCAGCCGGCTTTACGAGAAGGCGGGGGATTATCTCGGCATGACGCCGGCGGTCTACCGCAAGGGCGGCGACGGGATGACGCTGGGCTATGCGCTGGCGGAAACGCCCTTGGGCCTGCTCTATGTGGCGGCGACGGAACGCGGCCTCTGCGCGGTCGGTCTTGCCGATGACGCGGCGGAGGCGCTGGCAGACCTCGCCGCCGAATTTCCGAAGGCGATGCGCGTGCCGGACCAGCAGGGTCTGGCGCCGGCGCTGGCGGCCATCCTGGCGCATCTGGAGGGCCGCAGCCCGCATCTCGACCTGCCGCTCGATATCCGCGCCACCGCTTTCCAGCATCAGGTGTGGGAGGCGTTGCGGGCCATTCCGCGTGGCGAGACGCGCAGCTACAGCGAGATCGCGGCGGGGCTGGGCCGGCCAGAGGCGGTGCGTGCCGTGGCGCGGGCCTGTGCCACCAATCCGGCAGCGCTGGTCATCCCCTGCCATCGCGCGGTGCGTCAGGACGGCACGCTCGCCGGCTATCGCTGGGGGATCGATCGCAAGCGTCGCTTACTGGCGCAGGAACGCAAGGTTTGACATTGGTTCAATTTTTTCTAATAATACATTGAAATTAATGTTTATCTTTGTCGGCAGTTAAACCAAAGACTCAGGACCAGCGATTTTGAAGCCTTTCCAGGCTTTTGGGGCGCTGGATCAAAGCCGTTCCGAGTAATCGGACTTATTGATCCAGACGAACCGGAAGGTATTTGGCATGCTTCTCTAAAGCATGCTAATGGTGAACCGAGAGTGGAAAGTTCGGGGCTCCATGGCGAGAAAACGAACACCGGAACGGGGACGCGCCGAGACACGACACCAGCGCAGGAAAAGCGCCGGTGCTTCTGCCCGAATCGGAATATTCGGCTTTTTACTAAAATGGTCTTTGGTTTCGGTCGTCTGGTTGTCGGTGCTGATTGCCGGGGCGGTCGGTTACTTCGCCTATCAGCTGCCGGACATTTCCGCCCTGAACGAGCAGGCGCGCCGGCCCAGCGTCCAGCTTCTCGCCGCCGATGGCGGCGCCTTCGCCAGTTTTGGCGAGGTTTATGGCGAAACCCTGCCGGTGAAAGCGATGTCGCGGCACCTGCCGCGTGCCGTCATCGCCATTGAGGACCGCCGTTTCTACGATCATTTCGGTGTCGATCTGTTCGGCCTTGCCCGCGCCAGCATCGCCAATTTCCGCGAAGGGCGGGTGGTGCAGGGCGGCAGCACGATCACCCAGCAGCTGGCCAAGAACCTGTTCCTGACCTCGGAGCGCAGCTTCGATCGCAAGATAAAGGAACTGCTGCTCGCGCTTTGGCTGGAGCAGAAATTCAGCAAGGACGAGATTCTCGGCATCTATCTGAACCGGGTCTATTTCGGCGCCGGCACCTATGGTGTGGATGCCGCTTCCCGGCGTTATTTCGGGCGCAGCGCGCGCGACCTCGATCTCTATCAGGCGGCGATGCTGGCCGGCCTGCTGAAGGCGCCTTCGCGCTATAACCCGTCACGTGACAAGGCGCAGGCCGACGCCCGCGCCCGGCAGGTGCTGGCGAGCATGGTGGATGCCGGTCTTGCCGATTCGGCCGCCGCCGCCCGCGCGGCGAAGCAGGGCACCACTATCGCGGCGGGGGCGCGCGGCGGCGATGGCGCGCGCTATTTCGCCGATTGGGTGCTGGATCGCGCCATGGGCTATCTTGGCCATATCGACCGCGACATCACCATCGTCACCACGCTGGAACCGGCGCTGCAGCGCGCGGCGGAGGATACGCTGAAGCTTGCGCTTGTCCGCGACGGCAGCGCCGCCAGGGTCGGGCAGGCATCGCTGGTGGCGCTCGACCTCGATGGCGGGGTGCGCGCCATGGTCGGCGGCCGGGATTACGGGCAGAGCCAGTTCAACCGCGCGACGCAGGCCCAGCGTCAGCCCGGCTCGGCATTCAAGCCGATCGTCTATCTGGCGGCCCTGCAAGCCGGATGGGAACCGACGGACAGCATCGAGGATCAGCCGATCCGCATCGGCGACTGGAGCCCGGCCAATTTCGACGGACGGCACCACGGTGTGGTCACGCTGGCCGACGCCTTCGCCCAATCCTCGAACGTCGCGACCGTGCGGCTCGCCGAACGGGTTGGCCGGTCGCGGATCATCGAGGCCGCCCGCCGTCTCGGCCTGTCGGGCGAACTCGCCAATCACCCCAGCCTGCCGCTCGGTGTGAACGAGGTCAGCCTGCTGGAGCTTACCGGCGCCTATGGCCCCTTCGCCAATGGCGGACAGGGCGTCATTCCCTATGGTATCCGGGAAATCCGCGATGCCGACGGGCTGGTGCTGTTCCGCCATAATGGCTCGGCGATCGGCCCGGTGATGTCGCCCGGCGAGGCGGCAAGGATGACCGACATGATGGTCGGGGTGATTTCCCACGGCACCGGCCGCGCGGCGCAGCTCAGCCGGCCGGCGGCGGGCAAGACCGGCACCAGCCAGGATCACCGCGATGCCTGGTTTGTGGGGTATTCCAGCGATCTGGTGACCGGCATCTGGATGGGCAATGACGATGCTGCGCCGATGAACAAGGTAACGGGCGGCGGCCTGCCGGCGAAGGCCTGGCAGGCCTTCATGGAGCGCAGCCATCAGGGCCTGCCGCCCAGCCCGCTGTTCGCCCATGCGCTGATGCGCATCCAGCAGGCCTCGGTCGAGCCGTCGCGTCCGGCGCTGGCGACCGGCATTCTGCCGGGAAACAGGGTGGACGGCCTGTCCGGTGCGCGGGATTAGCGGTTCCCCCTAGCGCTTCCTGGGCAGCACCAGAAACCGGAAGCTGAGCAGCGCCAGGATCGTCATGCCGGCGATGCTCACTGTCATCGGCAGGGCGGTGCCGTCATGCCAGTGGCCCACGCCGATGCCGACCAGCGCTGCCATGCCCATCTGCAGGAAGCCCATCAGCGCTGAGGCGGCGCCGGCCATCCGCGGATAGGGGCCGATGGCGCCGGCCATGGCGTTCGGCATGATCAGACCGACCCCGGCCATCACCAGCGCGAAGGGTCCGACGATACCGGCCACGCTCGGCAGACCGGCCAGCACCAGCCCCGCCATGGCTGTCCCCGCCAGCGCGGCCAGCGTGCCGCCCAGCAGGATCAGCCGGTCGCCGCCCAGGCGTAGCGTCAGCCGCCCGGCGGCCAGCGCGCCGCTCATGAAGCCCAGCACCACGGCGGCGAAGCAGAAGCCGAAATACTGCTCCGGCACGCCCAGCACCTCGATCAGCACGAAGGAGGAGCCGGAGATGAAGCTGAAAATGGTGGAATAGGAAAAGGCGACGGTCAGCGCGTAGCCGAGATAGAGGGGGTCGCGCAGCATCAGCCGGTAATTGCCGATCAGGATGGCGGGATCGAGCGCCTGGGGATTGCGCTGCGCGTTGGTCTCGGCCAGCAGGAGCAACAGCCCCAGCAACACCGTGCCGCCAAAGCCCGCCAGCACCCAGAAATTCGCCTGCCAGCCGAACCAGACATGCAGGAAACTGCCCAGGATAGGGGCCGCCGCCGGCACCAGCGCCATGGCGCTCGACATATAGGCCAGCACCTTGGCCGCTCGGTCCGGACCATAGACGTCACGCACCACGGCCCGCGCCAGCACCGGGCCGCAACAGGCGCCGACCGCCTGCAACCCGCGCGCGGCGATCAGCGTCTCGATGTTCCAGGCCAGCGCGCACAGGATGGAGGCCAGGAAATACAGCGCCATGCCGCCCAGCATCACCGGGCGCCGTCCGAACCGGTCGGAGAGCGGGCCATAGATCAGCTGCGCGACGGCGAAGCCGACCAGAAAGACGCTTAAGGTCAGCTGCACGCTGGCCACATCGGTCGCAAAGACGCGCGTCATGGTCGGCAGCGAGGCCAGATACATGTCGGTGGAGATCGGCCCCAGCGCGACGCAGGCCGTCAGCAGCACCGCGACCGGCAGGCTGTCGGCCCTTGGCTTCTCAGCCATAGCGGTGCAGCCGCGGGCCGTTCGCCTTCAGCCAGCGCTGGGCGCGCTGCCGGTCAACGCCGAGCTGATCCACCAGCCGCCAGAACCGTATCGAGTGATTCATCTCGACGAGGTGGGCGGCTTCGTGCGCGACCACATAGTCGATGACGAAATCCGGGGCCAGGATGAGCCGCCAGCAGAACGACAGATCGCCCTTTGAGGAGCAGCTGCCCCAGCGGCTGCGGGTGTCGCGCACCGTCACCCGCCCGACCTGCCGGCCCAGTTGCGCGGCATAGTGGCGGGACCGTGTTGCCAGGTCGCGCCGCGCCTCCGCCTTCAGCCAGTCGGTCAGACGCCGCGGCAGATGTTCGGCCGGTCCGGCGATATGGAGTTCGGGTCCTTCCGCCAGCCCTTCCTGGGGCTGCTCCCGCCACACCACGCCACGCCTTTGCGCCGGGTTGCCGGTTGGGCGATGCCGGATGCGGTGTTCGACGCCACGATAGGGAATGGCGGCATCCGCTGCGAAGGCCAGCCGCTCGGGGACTTTTTCCAGCCGGCTTTCCAGCCAGCCGGCATGCGCCTTCAGGAAGCTCTGCGCCTCTGCGTCGCGCACGCCGAGCGGAAGCACCAGCGTTACCGTTCCGGTCTGGTCGAGGCGCAGGATCAGACGTTGCGCGCGGGCGCTGCGGCGGATGGTGACGGACACTGTGCGGTCCCGCCCCACCGACAGCTGCATCGCTCCGGCCGCGCTCATTGCAGGCGCGCCGTGCCCTCGGGCCGAGCGCCGCGCACCAGGGCGAGGTAGCTGGCGAAGGTCAGCAGAGCCGACAGGGCAAAGACAAGAGGCATGGGCATATCATGCACCGCCTGCAGCAGGCCGACCAGCACCGACATCACCATCGCCATCGCCATCTGCAGGAAGCCCATCAGCGCCGAGGCGACGCCGGCCATGGCGGGGAACGGGCTGATCGCACCGGCCATGGCGTTCGGGATCAGCATGCCCATGCCGGTCAGCATCACCATCATCGGCCCGATCAGGGTGTAGGCTGTCACGATGCCGGCCAGCGAGAAGCCGATCATCGCGATGCCCGACAGCAGCACGACAACCGCACCGGCAGCCACCATGCGCGGCGCCGTCACACGGCCCGAGGCCTTGTTGGCGATGGCGCTGCCGATGGCATAGCCCAGCACATTGAAGATCGACAACACGCCAAACAGATCGGGGCGGATACCGAGCTGGTCGATCAGGATGAAGGGAGAGCCGGTCATATAGGCGAACAGGCAGCCGAAGCTGAAGGCCAGCGTCAGCGTATAGCCCATATAGAGGCGATTGCGCAGCAGCCGCCCGAAATTACTCGCCATGACCGGCAGGCTGAGGGCGCGCGGATCGGGCGTCCGGTTGGTTTCCTGCAGGCCGAACAGTGTGACGAGCAGCAGCAGCGCGCCCCATCCCGCCAGGAACAGGAAGTTCGCCTGCCAGCCGAAGGCGACCTGCAACACGCCGCCCAGCACCGGCCCGGCCGCCGGCGTCAGCGCCAGGGCAAGGCCGACCATCGCCATCACCTTGGCGTAACGCTGGCCTTCGAACAGGTCACGGCCGATGGCGCGGCCCAGCACCTGGCCGGAGCAGGCGCCTATGGCCTGGAACAAGCGTGCGACGATCAGCCATTCGATGCTGGGTGCTAGCGCGCAGGCCAGGCTCGCCAGCGCGAAAATCACCAGCCCGCCGATCACCACCGGCCGGCGGCCGAAGCGGTCGCACAGCGGGCCATAGATCAGCTGCGCCACCGCAAAGCCCGCCAGGAAGACGCTCATGGTCAGCTTCACCGTGCCGCTGTCGGTGGCGAAGGACGCCGCGAGCGACGGCATCGAGGGCAGATAGATGCCGGTGGACATCTGGCCCATCGCAACCAGAACGGTCAGATAGGCGATGGTCCAGGCGGAGTCCGGTCGGATCATGATTGGCGCACCAACTATTTATGTTGCCGGTATACGCCGCCATGGTGACGGCGTACAGCCGGTACATCAGGACTAAACGTCCAGGTTGGCGACTTTCAGCGCGTTGGTCTGGATGAATTCGCGGCGTGGTTCGACCACATCGCCCATCAGGGTGGAGAAGATCTCCGCCGCCTCGTCGGCGTGGCTGACCTTCACCTGGAGCAGCGAGCGGACATTGGGGTCCAGCGTGGTTTCCCACAACTGGTCGGGATTCATCTCGCCCAGCCCCTTGTAGCGCTGGATGGTGATGCCCTTGCGCCCGGCGTCCAGGATCTTCTCGACCAGTTCGACCGGCCCGTAAATCCGGGTACCGCCTTCCTTGGTGATCAGGTCGGCCGCGTTCTCATAGCCCTGAGCCAGGGCTTCGGCCAGCTGGTCCAGCCGCTTCGCTTCGCCGCTCGCCAGGGCCGCATGGTCGATGCGGAAGGTTTCGCGGACGCCGCGCAGGGTGCGTTCCAGCAGCAGCGCCCGGCCCGGCTCGATGCTTCCCTGCCAGCCGCGCTCGGTCTGCTTTTCCAGCGTATCGAGGCGGCGCGCGACCTCCGCAGCCAGAATCTGGCCGCGTTCCTCGTCCAGCAGCAGCTCCGGCTTCAGGGCGCCGGCGATGGCCGCCTGCTCGACGACGGAGAGGCTGCCGACGCGGCGGGTCAGCGGCTCGATCAGCCCCTTCATGCGGCGCGCGGTGTCGACGACTTCACGCAGGTCCTGGCCGACGCGCACGCTGCTGTCGCTCATGGTCAGGCTGGCATTCTCCAGCCCCTCGCCGACGAGATAATCCTCGAGCTGCCGGTCATCCTTCAGATAGACGCCGGAATTGCCGCGCTTGGCGCGGTAGAGCGGCGGCTGGGCGATATAGAGATAGCCCTGCTCGATCAGCTGCGGCATTTGCCGGTAGAAGAAGGTCAGCAGCAGGGTGCGGATATGGCTGCCGTCCACGTCCGCGTCGGTCATGATGATGATCTTGTGGTAGCGCGTCTTGGCGACGTTGAAATCATCGGCGCCGATGCCGGTGCCCAGCGCCGCGATGATGGTGCCGATTTCGGCCGAGCCCAGCATCTTGTCGAAGCGCGCGCGCTCCACATTCAGGATCTTGCCGCGCAGCGGCAGGATCGCCTGGAACTTGCGGTCGCGGGCCTGCTTGGCGGAGCCGCCGGCCGAATCGCCCTCGACCAGGAACAGTTCGCTGCGGGCCGGATCGCGCTCCTGGCAGTCGGCCAGCTTGCCGGGCAGGCTGGCGATGTCGAGCGCGCCCTTGCGCCGGGTCAGGTCGCGCGCCTTGCGCGCCGCCTCGCGGGCGATCGCGGCTTCCACCACCTTGCCGATGATGCGCTTGGCCTCGTTCGGGTTCTCCTCGAACCATTGCTGCAGCCGCTCGCCGATCACGTTCTCGACCGCCGGGCGGACCTCGGAGGAGACCAGCTTGTCCTTGGTCTGGCTGGAGAATTTCGGATCCGGCACCTTCACCGACAAGACGCAGGTCAGCCCCTCGCGCGCATCCTCGCCGCTGAGCGCCACCTTCTCCTTCTTGGCGATGCCGCTTTCCACGGCATAGGCGTTGATGGTGCGGGTCAGGGCCGCGCGCAGGCCCGCCAGATGCGTGCCGCCATCGCGCTGCGGGATGTTGTTGGTGAAGCACAGCGTGGTCTCGTGATAGGAGTCGGTCCACTCCATCGACATCTCGACCGTGATGCCCTCCCGTTCCCCGATCACATGGATCGGGCCGGCATGCAGCGCCGTCTTGGAGCGGTCGAGATATTTCACCATCTCGCGCAACCCGCCTTCGTAATGCAGGATAACCTTGGTCGGCGCCTCGACGGAGCGGGTGTCGATCAGTTCCAGATGCACGCCGGAATTCAGGAAGGCCAGCTCGCGCAACCGGTGTTCCAGCGTGGCGAAGTCGAATTCGCGCGTGGTGAAGGTGTCCAGCGAGGGCAGGAAATTCACCTGGGTGCCGCGCCTGCCGTTGGCCGGCCCGACCTCAGCCAGCGGCGCTTCCGCCACGCCGTGGATGAAGCGGATGAAATATTCCTTGTCATCGCGCCAGATCGTCAGTTCCAGCCGTTCCGACAGCGCATTCACCACGGAAATACCGACACCGTGCAGGCCGCCTGAGACCTTGTAGGAATTCTGGTCGAACTTACCGCCGGCATGCAGCTGGGTCATGATGACCTCGGCCGCGGAAATTCCCTCTTCCTTATGGATCTGGACGGGAATCCCGCGGCCATTGTCGCGCACCGTCACCGAGCCATCGGCGTTCATTTCCACATGGATCAGGTCGCAATAGCCGGCCAGCGATTCGTCGATGGCGTTGTCCACCACCTCATAGACCATATGATGCAGGCCGGTGCCGTCCTCGGTATCGCCGATATACATGCCCGGCCGCTTGCGCACCGCATCCAGACCGCGCAGCACCTTGATCGAATCGGCGCCATAATCCGAATCGTCGTGGCGATCAGGGTGCCCATCGGGCAGGTTCTGCGAAACTGGTTCGGTGCTCATCATTTCTATCCCGTCAAACGGAAGAATCCAGGACCACGGTGGCATCGGCCACGATGGCGTATTGCGCCCGCCCGGCAAACGGCTCGAACAGGGCCCGGTCGGTCCCGGTCAGCCAGGCCTGCGAGCCCAGGGCGCAAATTTCGTCGTACAGCGCCACGCGGCGCGTCTCATCCAGATGGGCCGCCACCTCGTCCAGCAGCAGGATCGGCGCGACGCCGGTCTCCGCCGTCTGGGCCCGGGCATGGGCCAGGGTGATGGCGATCAGCAGGGCTTTCTGTTCGCCGGTCGAACACAGGGCGGCCGGCATGTCCTTCTCGATATGGCGGGCGACGATGTCGCTGCGATGCGGCCCTTCGGCGGCGCCGCCGGTTTCCGCGTCCAGCCGCCGGCTGTCGGCCAGTGCCGCGCGCAGCTTATCCTCGGCATCGAGCGCCGGCATCTCGTCCAGCCAGTGATCGACCGTGCCCTCCAGCGCCAGCGCGGCGCGCGGGAACGGTCCCGTGCTCATTTCGCAGGCCTGGTTCAGCCGCGCTACCAGCGCCTGCCGGGCGGCGGCGATGGCAATTCCGCCCGCCGCCATCTGTTCCTCCAGCGCCGCCAGCCAGCGGGCGTCGGCCCGGCCCTGCTTCAGCAGCCGCGCGCGTTCGCGCAGCGCCTGTTCATAGGCCGAGACGCGGCCGGCATGGGCGGGGTCCGCGCCATAGGCCAGCCGGTCGAAGAAACGCCGCCGGCCCGAGGCGCCATCGAGGAACAGCCGGTCCATCTGCGGCGTCAGCCAGGCCATCGAGATATGATCGGCCAGCACGCTCTGGCTTTTTGCGGTCTCGCCATCGATGCGCACCACGCGGCGCTCCACCCCGTTGGCTGCCGCCATGTCGCGGCCAGTGCCGATGTCGATCGGCCCCAGCGAGGTCCCCAGCCGCGCGGCGACGGCCCAGCCGCCGGCATCGCCGGCCAGCCGGTCCACCTCCGACAGCTTCGCGCGGCGCAACCCACGGCCCGGCGCCAGGAAGGAGACCGCCTCCAGAAGATTGGTCTTGCCCGCCCCGTTGGCACCGGTCAGCACCACCGGCCGGCCGTCGATCTCCAGCCGCGCCGAGGCGTAGCAGCGGAAATCGGTGACAATGAGCCTCTCCACCGCGAGCCGTGCGAGGGCACGGGCGGGTTGCTGCTGAAAGGCAAGGGCGGCGTTCACGCTGAGCCGGATCAGACGCGCATGGGCATCAGGACGTAGAGCGCGCTTTCGTCGGCCTGGTCGCGCACGATGGTCGGCGAGGCGGCATCCGCCAGGGAGAACTGCGCCTCGTCGCCTTCGATCTGCGTCGTGATATCCAGCAGGTAACGGGAGTTGAAGCCGATCTCGATGGGGCCGGCGCCATAGGCGACCTCCAGCTCCTCGATGGCGGTGCCGTTCTCCGGGCTGGTGGCGGACAGCACCAGCATGCCGTCCTGCAGCGAGAGCTTCACCGCGCGGCTCTTTTCCGTGGAGATGGTGGCGACCCGGTCCACCGCTTCGGCGAATTCCTTGCGGCTGACCTGCAGCGTCTTGTCGTTGCCGGTCGGGATCACCCGCTCATAATCCGGGAAGGTGCCGTCGATCAGCTTGGTGGTCAGCGTCACATCGCTGAACTGGAAGCGCAGCTTGGTCTCCGACAGCGCCACGCCGATCTCGCCCTCGGCATCCTCGAGCAGCTTGCGCAGCTCGTTCACCGCCTTGCGCGGCACGATAACGCCCGGCATGCCGGCGGCGCCGTCGGGCAGCGGCATTTCCACCCGCGCCAGCCGGTGGCCGTCGGTCGCCACGGCGCGCAGTACCGGCACGCCATTGTTGTTGGCGGCATGCAGATAGATGCCGTTCAGGTAGTAGCGCGTCTCCTCGGTGGAGATGGCGAAGCGCGTGCGGTCGATCAGCGCCTTCAGCTCGCCCGCCTGCAGCATGAAATTATACGGCAGGTCACCGTCGCTCAGCGCCGGGAATTCCTCGGTCGGCAGCGTCGCCAGGCTGAAGGTGGAGCGGCCGGCGCGTACCGTCAGCCGGTTGCCGCCATCCTCCTCCGTCAGCTCGATCTGCGCGCCTTCCGGCAGCTTGCGGACGATGTCGTAGAGCGTGTGCGCGGCCACTGTCGTGGCACCGGGCTGCGACACCTCGGCTCCGACCTCTTCCACCACGTCGATATCCATATCGGTGGCAGTCAGCGCCAGCCGGTCCGATTCGGCGCGGAGCAGGACGTTGCTGAGGATTGGAATGGTGTTGCGCTTTTCGACGACGCTCTGAACGTGGGCCAGGGGCTTCAGCAGCGCGGCCCGGTCGATGATCAGCTTCATCCTGATAACTGCCTATCTGCGTGCGAATAGCGGTTGCGTAACGTACCGGTCAGCCCGTCCTGGACGCCACGCCCGCAAGGTTGGGATGGTGGCCATGCCAAGGAGGCGGAACGGCCTGCGGCGCGAGGCGCCGAACGGTCGCTGACTATAGCACAAAAGGATGAAAGTCAGGGCAAATTTCACCCTGCAGAGGTAAGATTTCGCGTGTCCGGACACCCCCGGACACAAAGGATGGGGGATGGAAGGCGAATTCAGCTTTCCAGCATCCGGCGCAGCAACTCGACATCCTCGGCGAAGGACTGGTCGCTGCCGCGCAGCTCATCGATCTTCTTCACCGCATGCATGACCGTGGTGTGGTCGCGGCCGCCAAACTTGCGGCCGATCTCCGGCAGCGAGCGGGCGGTAAGCTGCTTGGCAAGGTACATCGCCACCTGGCGCGGCCGGGCGACGGCGCGGCTGCGGCGGGCGGAATGCATGTCGGCGATGCGGATGTTGAAATGCTCGGCGACGCGTTTCTGGATTTCCTCGATGGTCACCCGCCGGTCGTTGGCGCGCAGCAAATCGTGCAGCAGCTCCTGTGCGCTTTCCAGCGAGATCGGCCGGCCGACCAGCGTGGCGTGGGCCACCAGCCGGTTCAGTGCGCCTTCCAGCTCACGCACGTTGGAGGTGATCTTGTGGGCGAGGAACTCCAGCACCTTGTGCGGGATCGGAATCTCGCACTTCTCGGCCTTGGCCTGCAGAATGCCCAGCCGCAACTCATAGCTGGTCGGATGGATGTCGGCGACAAGCCCCCAGCCGAGGCGGGAACGCAGCCGCTCTTCCATGCCCTCCAGATCGTGCGGCGACTTGTCGGCGGAGATCACGATCTGCCGGTTGCGATCAACCAGCGCGTTGAAGGTGTGGAAGAACTCTTCCTGCGTCGAATCCTTGCCGCTGATGAACTGCACATCGTCGATCATCAGCACATCGACCGAACGGAACTGGTCCTTGAACGCCACCGTGTCCTTGAAGCGCAGCGCGCGGATGAACTGGTACATGAATTTTTCCGCCGACAGATAGATGACGCGGCGGTTGGGATCGCGCTTGCGGATGTGCCAGGCAATCGCATGCATCAGATGGGTCTTGCCGAGGCCGACGCCGCCATAGAGGAACAGCGGGTTGAACGGCACGGACGAGGATTCGGCAGCCCGCCGCGCGGCGGCGAAGGCCAGCTCATTCGGTTTGCCGACGACGAAATTCTCGAAGGTGAAGCGCGGGTCGAGGCCCGCCTCCATCTCCAGCGGCTCCAGCCCGTTATTGTGGAAGGCCGGCGCCGCGAGCGGCATCAGGCCCGGGCCGGCAGCGGCCTGCGGCCGTTCGGCGTAATTCTGCGTCCCGGGGGCCACGCCGTTCCCCGCTCCGGCCGTGCCGTTCAGGGAGTCGCCCCCCTGGGAGTTGCCCCCCTGGGAGTCGCTATCCCGGGAGCCGCGGCGGGCATCGGTTTTGGCGCCTGCGGGCTGGCCAGATGCGGAGTCGGGCAGGCCGGTGACGATCTCGACGCTGCGCAGCGCCGGGTCTTCATTGGCCCACAGCGCGCGCAGCCGGTCGGCATAATGGGTGGCGACCCAGTCCCGCATGAATCGTGTCGGCACCGACAGGGTGACGCCCTGTTCCTTTACCGCGACCAGGGTCAGCGGCTTCAGCCAGCTGCGGAAAGCAGAGTCGCCGACCTCGCTGCGCAGGCGGGCCCGTATCCGGGTCCATTGTGCGGCATGCGGATTCTTGTCGGTATGCGAGTCTGCGGACGCGCTATCAAGCTGAACCATTCCCGGCGCCTTTCCTTATTACTTATTGTTGTTGAGCGCGGATAGCGTTCGGCAAGTCTGATGCCTGAACTGCGGAAGGTGGCGCAGGCAAGCGCACTCGCGCGGAAAGCGTCCGATGTCGGGTCATCCGGAGGCGGATAGAGCAGAATCGATTTGCCGATTTACTTGCAGCTGAAGCTGTATAAATCGAATTTTCGTCGAGGTGAGGAAGATCAAATCGAAACACTGAAGCCCTCTTAATGAATAAACCAGACCATTCCCGAATATTTCTCGGGTATCATTTTTAAATTAAGGTTTTAGACATTAGATCGGTTTCTGTTTTTAAAGCGCTTGCGGGAAATTTTGTTTCCTATTGCTTCCCGCCAAACCGCCATCAAATGTATCGGGCTAAAAAACGACTCGCAACAGGACGAATAGAGAACGGCAGATTTTTTGTCACCCGCCTGCAATAAAAACGACAAAAGCCCACTCTCCGGTTCAGAAATGAACCGGGTGGGCAATCGTCGGTCTCTATAGGGAGGACGGTCCCTGAGGGGACCGGCCGGACAGCCTGGCTGCTTACAGCGCCTTGATGCGCGCGGACAGCCGGGACAGCTTGCGGGCGACCGTGTTCTGGTGCAGCACGCCCTTGGTGACGCCGCGCTGCATTTCCGGCATGGCGGCCTTCAGCGCCTCGGCGGCGACGTCCTTGTTGCCGCCGGCAATGGCGGTTTCCACCTGCTTCACGAAGGTGCGGATGCGGCTGACCCGCGCTCCGTTAACCGCAGTGCGGCGGATGGTCTGACGGATGCGCTTCTTTGCCGACGCTGTGTTGGCCATGATGTGCCCTTGCTCGCTAAATCACTGTAACCTTATCGAAAGGAGCGCGGTTTATATACCTCGGCCCCCGGCGCGTCAAGGCCGCTGTGGAGATATCCACAAGCGGCCCGGCGCATCGCTTTATTCGTCCTTGAAGGCGGGTTTGCGCTTCTCGATGAAGGCGGCCATGCCTTCCTTCTGGTCCGCCATGGCGAAGGTGGAGTGGAACAGCCTGCGTTCGAACCGCACCCCCTCGGCGAGGGTGGTTTCGTAGGCGCGGTTCACCGATTCCTTGGCCATCATCGCGGCTGGCTTTGACATGGCGGCGATCCGCTCGGCGGTCTTCATTGCCTCGTCCAGCAGCTCGGCGGCCGGGATGATACGGCTTACGAGGCCGGCGCGCTCCGCCTCCTCGGCATCCATCATGCGGCCGGTCAGACACATTTCCATCGCCTTCGACTTGCCGACGAAGCGGGTCAGGCGCTGGGTGCCACCGGCGCCCGGAATGGTGCCGATGGTGATTTCCGGCTGGCCGAACTTGGCGGTGTCGGCGGCCAGGATGAAGTCGCACATCATGGCGATTTCGCAGCCGCCGCCCAGCGCATAGCCGGCGACCGCCGCGATCACCGGCTTGCGGCAGTGCGCGAGCCGCTCCCAGCCCTTGGTGATGAAGTCGGCCTTGTAGGCGTCCATGTAGGAGAAGCCGGCCATCTCCTTGATGTCGGCGCCGGCCGCGAAGGCCTTCTCGCTGCCGGTGACGACGATGCAGCCGATCTCGGCATCCGCCTCGAAATCGTCCAGCGCCGCGCCAAGGTCGGTGATCAGCCCGGCGGACAGTGCATTCAGCGCCTTCGGGCGGTTCAGCGTGATGACGCCGACGGCGCCCTTCTTCTCCGCGATGATGTTTTCGTAGGCCATGATAGTCCCCACTTCGAGATTTATTTGCGGCCGCGCTCTGTCTGTGCTGGCGCGGCCGTTCAACGGGGCGCGAGCGCGAAGCGGACGGTGAGCGCGTCGCCCGACCGGGCGATCTCGATCACCAGCTCCTCGCCCTCGCGGCGATAGGTTCCAGCATCTGCCTGCTGCCAGCCGAGCTGCGGCAGGGTGCGGTCGTAGAAATCGGCGACCGACCCGGCATCGACCCGACCGGTTGCCACCGACTCGACGATGCGTCCGCCCGCCGAATCGAAGCTCATGGCGGCATCCGGCACCGCCGTCAAGCCCGGGGCCAGCGGGATGTCCTCGAAGCCCGGCACGAAGCCATCCGCCGCATGCAACGCGGTCAGGGGGCCAAAACATAGTGCCAGCCCCAGGAGCATCGCGAACTGTCGCCTGCTGGTCATGGGCCCGTCTATACCATCAGCGCTGGCAGGTGGCACAATAGAAAGTGGAGCGGCCGGACTGCACCAGCCGGCGCAGCGGCCTGCCGCAATCGGGCGCGCGGCAGGCCTCGCCCTCGCGGCCATAAACCTTGAAGGCGTGCTGGAAATAGCCCAGCTCGCCATCGGCCTGGCGGTAGTCGCGCAGGGTGGATCCGCCGGCCTCGATGGCCTCGGCCAGCACCTGCTTAACCGCCGTCGCCAGCCGCTCGGCCCGGCCGCCCTGTACCGTATGGGCCAGCCGGCGCGGCGACAGGCCCGACCTGTACAGCGCCTCGCAGGCATAGATATTGCCGATACCGGCCACCACATGCTGGTCGAGCAGCGCCGCCTTGATCGGCGTGTGCCGGCCGGCCAGCGCCGCGGCCAGCGCCGGCCCGTTGAATTCGTTGGATAGCGGCTCCGGCCCCAGCCCGGCCAGCAGCTTGTGGGTGTCCAGCGCGTCCAGCGTGGTCAGATCCATGGCGCCGAAACGGCGCGCGTCGTTGAAGCGGATCCAGACGTCGCGGTCGGTCGCCAGCACGATATGATCGTGCTTCTCCAGTGCCGGCGGCTGGCCGTGCGTGATCAGCATCCGCCCCGACATGCCGAGATGGGCGATCAGCACCGTGCCATCCTCCAGCTCGGCCAGCAAATATTTTGCGCGGCGGCGCAGCGCCACCACCGTGCGGTCCTGGAGGCGTTGCGCGAAATCCACGGGCAACGGCCAGCGCAGGTCGGGCCGGCGTGCCTCGACATGGACCAGCCGGCGGCCTTCAAGGTGCGGGGCGAGGCCCCGGCGGACGGTTTCGACCTCGGGCAGTTCGGGCATGCGACATAAAACCTTAAGCGACAACCGGCGTTACCGTAGCGAAACCGCCGGGCAGAGGCTATCTTCCCCGAACCATGCAGACCGACAAGCAGGAAAAGCGGCCGACCATGCAGGCTCAGCACAGCGAGGAGACCGCCCCCTTCGGCTTTCGCGAGGTGAAGGCGGCGGAGAAGCACGGCCTGGTGCAGACGCTGTTCGGCGGCGTCGCCCATAATTACGACCTGATGAACGACCTGATGAGCGGCGGCGTCCACCGGCTGTGGAAGTCGGCGATGCTGGACTGGCTGGCGCCGCGCCCCGGCATGCGGCTGCTCGACGTGGCCGGCGGCACCGGCGATATCGCCTTCCGCTTCCAGGATCGCGGCGGCGGGCCGGTCATGGTCTGCGACCTGACACCGGAAATGCTGGCGGTCGGGCGTGACCGCGCCATCGATGGCGGCCGGCTGAAACCCTATGCCGCGGGCGGCATCGACTGGGTTGCCGGCAATGCCGAGAGCCTGCCGGTGGCCGACCGGTCGGTCGATGCCTATACCATTGCCTTCGGGCTGCGCAACGTGACCCGCATCGACAAGGCGCTGGCCGAGGCGCACCGTGTGCTGAAGCCGGGCGGCCGCTTCCTGTGCCTGGAATTCAGCCATGTCGTGCTGCCGGTGCTGGACAAGCTCTATGACGCCTATTCCTTCAGCGTGCTGCCGGCGCTGGGCCAGTATGTGGCGAAGGACCGCGACGCCTATGTCTATCTGGCCGAGAGCATCCGCACCTTCCCGCCGCAGGAGGAACTGGCGGCACGCATCCGGGCCGTCGGGTTCGAACGGGTGAGCTACCGCAACCTGTCGGGCGGTATCGCGGCGCTGCATTCCGGCTGGCGTATCTGACCGCCATGCTGCGTGCCCTCCGCAATACCGGCCGGCTGATCGGCATTGTGCGCAGCCTGGCTCATCATGATTCTCTGTTTCCGCTGGAGGCGGTGCCCGGCCTGCCGGCGCTGCGCTGGTTCGGACGCTTTCTGGCCAGGATCGGTCGCAAGCGCGGCCGGCAGCAACGCCCCGGCCTGCGCCTCGCCGCCGCGCTGCAGGAGATGGGGCCCAGCTTCATCAAGCTGGGGCAGACGCTGGCCACCCGCTCCGACCTGCTGGGCGAGGATGTCGCCGCCGATCTTTCCACCCTGCAGGACCGGTTGCCGCCCTTTTCCAGCGCCCGCGCCCGCGCCACCATCGAGGCGGAGCTGGGGCAGACGCTGACCGCGCTGTTCGCCAGCTTCGATGACCGTCCGGTGGCCGCCGCCTCGATCAGCCAGGTGCATTTCGCCGAGACGCCGGAAGGGGTGCGGGTTGCGGTGAAGGTGCTGCGGCCCGGCATCGAGGCCGCTTTCGCCCGCGATCTTGACCTGTTCGACTGGATCGCCGAGACGGTGGAGCAGGTGCAGCCGCAGCTACGCCGGCTGAAGCCGCGCGCGGTGGTCGCCACCTTCGCCGCCACGGTGCGTGCCGAGATGGATTTGCGGCTGGAGGCCGCCGCCGCCGCCGAGCTGTCCGACAATTTTGTCGATTATGATGGCTTCCGCGTGCCCCAGGTGGACTGGCAGCGCACCGCCCGCCGGGTGCTGACGCTGGAGCGCATCGATGGTATCCGCATCGACGATGTGGCGGCGCTGAAGGAGGCCGGTCACGAGACCGACATGCTGCTGCGCCAGTCGGCGGAAGTGTTCTTCCTGCAGGTGTTCCGCGACGGCTTCTTCCATGCCGACATGCATCCCGGCAACATGTTCGTAGATGCCGACGGTGTGCTGCGCCCGGTCGATTTCGGCATCATGGGCCGGCTCGACGTGAAGACCCGCTATTTCCTGGCGGACATGCTGCTGGGCTTCCTGAACGGCGATTACCGCCGTGTCGCCGAGGTGCATTTCCAGGCCGGCTATGTCCCCGCCGACCAGTCTATCGACGATTTCATGCAGGCCTGCCGCGCCATCGGCGAGCCGATCCTGGGCCGGCCGGTGCACGAGATTTCTGTCGCCCGGCTGCTGGCCCAGCTGTTTCAGGTGACCGAGACCTTCGCCATGGAGACCCAGCCGCAGCTGCTGTTGCTGCAGAAGACCATGCTGGTCGCCGAGGGCGTCGGGCGCACGCTGAATCCGACCCTGAACATGTGGGAGCTGGCGCGCCCGCTGATCGAGGACTGGATGCGCGCGCATCGCGGGCCGGAGGCGCGCATCCGCCAGGCGGCGCTGGATATCGGCCTGATCGTCGAGCGGCTGCCCGCCCTGCTGGGGCAGATCGAGCGCGCCGCCGACCGGCTGGCCGACCCGGCCGGCGTGAAGCTGCACCCCGACACGGCGGCGGCGCTGCTGCGCCGGCGGCGCAACGGAGCGGTCGCCCTGTGGCCGCTCTGGCTGGCATTGCTGCTTGTGTCGCTCGCCGCGGTATTGTACTAGGCGATACTGTGTTTTCACGCGATGGGGCTGACATGCTGGCGGGCAAGCGCATCCTGCTGATCGTCTCGGGCGGTATCGCCGCCTATAAGAGCCTGGAGCTGGTCCGCCGCCTGCGCGAGCGTGGGGCTGCCGTGCGCTGCGTGATGACCGGGTCCGCCGAGCAATTCGTCACGCCGCTGTCCCTGCAGGCGCTGAGCGAGGACAAGGTCTATCGCGATCTGTTCTCGCTGACCGACGAATCCGAGATGGGCCATATCAACCTGTCGCGCCAGGCCGATCTGGTCGTGGTGGCGCCGGCAACCGCCAACATCCTCGCCAAGATGGCCGGCGGCCTCGCCGATGATCTCGCCACCACGCTGCTGCTGGCGACCGACAAGGCGGTGCTGGCCGCGCCCGCCATGAATGTCCGCATGTGGACCCACGCCGCGACCCAGGCCAATCTGGACATCCTCACGCAGCGCGGCGTGCGCTTTGTCGGGCCGAATGAGGGCGACATGGCGTGCGGTGAATACGGGCCGGGCCGCATGGCCGAGCCGATGGAGATCGTCGCCGCCATCGAGACCTATTTTGGCAAGGGTTCGCCGCTGGCGGGCAAGCGTGCGCTGGTGACCAGCGGCCCGACCTTTGAAGCCATCGACCCGGTGCGCTTCATCGGCAACCGCTCTTCCGGCAAGCAGGGCCACGCCATCGCGGCGGCGCTGTCGCGCGCCGGTGCCGCCGTCACGCTGGTTTCCGGGCCGGTCGCGCTGGCCGATCCGGCGGGGGTGAAAGTGGTGCGCATCGAATCCGCCCGCGAGATGCTGGCCGCCTGTGAGGCCGCGTTGCCCGCCGATATCGCCGTGTTCGCCGCCGCCGTCGCTGATTGGCGGGTCGAGGAGGTGGCCGCGCAGAAGATCAAGAAGCCGGCGGAAGGCGGGGCAGCACCAACGCTCAGCTTCGCCGAAAATCCCGATATCCTCGCCACCATTGCCGGGCTGAAACAGGGCCGGCCGGCGCTGGTCATAGGATTTGCGGCGGAAACCGAGAAGGTGGCGGCGCATGCCGCCGCCAAGCGCGCCCGCAAGGGCTGCGACTGGATATTGGCGAACGATGTCTCCGCCGGCACCGGCACCTTCGGCGGCGACGCCAACACCATCCATCTGGTGACGGAGAGCGGCACCGAGGACTGGCCGCGCCTCACCAAACAGCAGGTGGCGGAGCGGCTGGCCGCCCGCATCGGCGATCATTTCGGAAAGAAAACGACATGAGCATTGCGCTTCCCGTCCGCATCCTGCCGCATGGCGAGGGGCTGGACCTGCCGGCCTATCAGACGGCGGACAGCGCCGGGCTTGACCTCGTCGCGGCGGTGGAGGCGGAGATGGTGCTGAATCCTGGCGAACGTGCGCTGGTGCCGACCGGCCTCGCCATCGCCCTGCCGTCGGGCTACGAGGCGCAGATAAGGCCGCGTTCCGGCCTCGCCTTCAAGCACGGCATGACGGTGCTGAATTCGCCTGGCACCGTCGATGCCGATTATCGCGGCGAGGTGAAAGTGCTGATGATCAATCTCGGGCAGGAACCCTTCGCGGTGAAGCGCGGCGAGCGCATTGCCCAGATGGTGGTCGCCCCGGTGACGCAGATTGCGTGGCAACCGGTCGCCGATCTGGACGAGACGGCGCGTGGCGCCGGCGGTTTCGGTTCGACCGGAACCGCGACCGGTACAGCTGGCACCTGACACCGATGCTGAAATCCTCGCGCAAGCTGCTGTTCGCCATCGAGGCGGTGCTCGACATCGCCTACAACGCGGCCGACACGCCGGTGCAGAGCCGGGAGATCACCGAACGCCAGGGCATTCCCCGGCGCTATCTGGAGCCGGTGCTGCAGCAGCTGGTGCGCGCCGACATATTGATCGGGGTGCGCGGCCCGCGCGGCGGCTACCGGCTGGGGCGGGAGCGCCGGCGCATCACGCTGGGCGATATCTGCCGCACCGTCGATAGCGGCGTGGATGCGGAGGAAGACCGGCAGGACACCGAGGGCTCGGCGCTGGGCCGCGAGGTGCTGCGCCCGCTCTGGACCGGTCTGCGCGACGAGTTGCTGGCCAAGCTGGTGTCCCTGTCCAGCGAGGATCTGTGCGTCGTGGCCCTATGCAAGGGCATCCGCAAGAGCGGCAAGAC